>Ga0335081_10000377_pt1 | contig 81811 bp, 75 predicted proteins | sample Lox_Sample_35_FD_206713 | JGI IMG/M metagenome (GOLD analysis project Ga0335081, IMG submission 206713) | Soil microbial communities from Loxahatchee National Wildlife Refuge, Florida, United States - Lox_Sample_3.5 | ecosystem: Environmental > Terrestrial > Soil > Wetlands | place: USA... | reverse complement strand
TTGGCAAATGCGGCTCGATTTTCGACCATTGCGCGTCGCTGAACCAAAACAGGCTTGGATTCATAGTTGGCCCCATCGGTTGACCAACCATTTGAATCAACACATGGTTAATTAGGTCTTAACCCTAGGCCGCGCACTCGTGAATCGAGATTGGTGAGCAGCGGTTGGCCAAGGTCTGCCACCCGGCGTTTTGCGTCCGCTTTGGCCCCCAAAAGCCGGCATTCGGCGCCGGAACAGATTGTCCGCTGCGGGGCCATTAGGCGACTTACAAGAAAGAGCGAGGCCGACAGCTTGCATTGACGACCCCCACGCACATTCGCCAACGCGGCGCCGCAATTCGACGCCTACGGCGCATTCCGCTGCTTCCTGTTAACAGCGCAGTGTTCAACTCATTTGAGGGCGGTTTCACTTGCTTTGACCCCTGCGTCGAGCTTAGCAAGGTGCGCCGCGACCGTCTGGCGCAATTCGGCAAGCTCTGTTTGTTGGCGAACGAGGTCCGCCTTCTGCTGCTCCAGCTTTGCCTCTTGCCGTTCCAGCCTTGCGTCTTGCTGCTCGACCAGATTATGCAGCCGCGCATTCTCCGCTTGCTGCCGCGTGTTCAGTTCGCGTTGTGCCTTCCACTGTTCGAGCAGCAGCGGGACGATCTCGATGTACTGCACCGAGTCAGGCCGGTTCGTGCTGTCGCGGATCACCAGCTCCGGCATCACCTTCTCGACCTCCTCGGCGATCAGGCCGTAATGCGTCGCCTCGGGTTCGGTCTTGTAGCGGAAGGAAACGGGGTGCAGTTGCGCGAGCTTTTCCCCGGCCGATGCGCCGGCGAGCGGCTTGATGTCTTTCTTGTAGCGAGCCGAGGACGTCACGACGCCGAGCTGTCCGTTTGAATTCACGACCACCGTGGCGCCCGACAGCGCCGTGCCGGCGATGCCGGCGATGAAGGTCGCGGTCTGCCCGGTGCCGATGCGCGTGACGTTACTTTCGCTGCCGTTGATGCCGATATTGCCGACATAGATGTCGTTGTTGCCCGAGGTTGTCAGCTTGCCGGCGCCGAAGCCGAGCGCGATGTTGTTGCTGCCGGAGGTCAGTCCAAGCAGGGCCCAGGTGCCGACGGCGGCGTTGTTGATGCTGCCGCCCGTGCTCGCCTTGAGCGCCTGATAGCCGAAAGCGATGTTGCCGGTGCCGGTGGTGTTGGCGCTGAGCGCATAATAGCCATCGGCGGTGTTGCCGTAACCGGTGGTGTTGGAAAACAGACATAAAAGCCGCTGGCGATGTTGTCGTAGCCGGTGGTGTTGGCATTGAGCGCGCCGTAGCCGCTGGCGGTGTTATTGTTGCCGGTGGTGTTGGCGGCGAGGGCGGCAGTGCCGCTGGCGGTGTTCTGGGCACCGGTGGTGTTCTTGTAGAGCGCATAATAGCCGGAGGCGGTGTTATTGTTACCAGTGGTGTTGTAGTTGAGCGCGCGAAAACCGCTGGCGGTGTTATTGTTGCCGGTGGTGTTGGAGTAGAGCGCGCCAGCGCCGCTGGCGGTGTTCTGGACGCCGGTGGTGTTCGAATAGAGCGCGTCAGCGCCGCTGGCGGTGTTGTAATTGCCGGTGGTGTTGAAGAGGAGCGCATTAACACCGCTGGCGGTGTTATTGTTGCCGGTGGTGTTTTCGGAGAGCGCCTGATAGCCGCTGGCGGTGTTGTAGCCGCCGGTAGTGTTGCTGGTGCGCGAGAATGCGCCGGTGGCGGTGTTGTCGCCGCCGGTGGTGTTGTGCCAGAGCGCGTTAACGCCGCTGGCCGTGTTATTGTTACCGGTGGTGTTGGAGTAGAGCGCAGAAACGCCGTCGGCGGTATTGGCTGTGCCGCCGCACTCGCTGGCGAGCGCCCACGTGCCTGTAGCAGTGTCCTGGGCGCCGAGTCCACAGGCATCAGCGGCGGCCGGGCACAGACCGAGCGCCGCAACCAGCAACCACTTCGACGGATATTTTGACGGATGCTTCGTTGGACGGATCGTCCCCTTTGGCATGGTCAGTTCTCCCCCTGTTTCAAAGCGATTGATGAAAGCTTGCGCCCCCGACGCCGCCTCGCCTATTGCCCGGCCTCCCCCATGACCTGCATCAAGGCCAGGATACACGCTTTAGTTTCGGCGCGAGGAGATTGCGCCGCTAAACGCCGCTTTGGGTCAATCGCGCCGTTTTCACTAACTCACTGCAAGGTCTGCTTTCAACCTATATCGCCTCGTATCGCATGTGGGTCATGAATCGCCGAACGGCGACGCCGGAGACATGTCTTTTCCCCCTAAAACTACCGTCAATGAGGACATTCCGGTTCGGCAGCAACTGGGCCAATAGCCGGCAAGTTAGACGAGACCCTGTATCCATTTTGCATCGTGAATCACGTGCCAAATTGCCCCAAATTCGGCGATGAGGACGAGGCACCCCACCACTACTCCCACGATAAGCAATAGCCCGTCTTTTTCGAGATAAGTCAGCGAAATAAATGCGATTAGAATGGCGGGAAGCACATTGCTGAATGGAAATGGTGCGGTCAGCAACCGAACAGCAAGTACAAATACAATCACTCCGACGACACGTTTGGTCGCTTCAGTCGGGCTCGCAAGGCGTGGATAAATTGCCCTTTCGAGATATGCGAGAATGGGAATAGCGCGCTGCATAACGATGCCAACATGCCGCGTCGGCAGTTCGCGCTTGGACAGCCACCCTGGGAACTTAAGCTCAGAGCGGCCGAGCATCATTTGAAGCGCTGTAATCAGCAACAAAAGCCCGGCCAGAAAAGCAATGCCGGGGATTGTGGCAACGATGGCCAAGAGCAAAATGAAAATGCCGAACGATTGTTGCCCAAGACGTTCTATCAGCCACTGCAACGTGACTGGACCGGTCGGCGGCTGATCGTGGAGCTTCTGCAAGATGGCTGAAGCGGGGACAAAACTACCTTGCGTCAAGTCAACCCCCCGCTTCTGACTTGCATGCGGGCGATAAGAAACTTCCGCTCGTAACTACGCTCTCTTCGAGCGTATTCCTCTGATAATCGACAGAGCGGCCGGAATAAGCAGTTTCTGTGCCGCGACATCCAACGGATTGTGCGTGAAGGCAACGAGGTTTTCCTTTGTCTCGCGAATCTGCTGGCCTAGCGCGTCGACCGTTAGCTTCAGATCGCGCGTGTCTGTTTGAATGGCTTCAACAGCCATTTTGCGCACGTCGACGGCGAGATCGAGCTCGGGTCCCGGCCGTGAATTCACGGCGACCGTCAGAACGATCGCCGCGATGGCGAGATCAACAATGGCAACGATTGCCGCCGCCCAAACAGCTCCGACCGATGCCTGCAGCGCGTAGAAGCCCGCGACATTTGCCATGCCCAGCCCGAAAACGGCGATCAATCCCGCAAAGGCGAACAAGGCAAACCGGCGCGCGATGACGTTGACCCATATCCTGCCGATCAAGACATCGGCTTTGCGCAGAACCTGAAAGTCACGAACAAGATTATCGATCATGTCGAGCGCTCCTAACGTCGGCCGAGCAGGCGGCCGATCAACACCCCCACAAGGAGGGCGCCGACCACGCTTTCGGTGGGATGGGCGGCGATGTTCTTTTCCGCTTCTTCGAAAAACGTCGTGACCTCATTGACGAGCTCACGTAGCTGCTGGCGCAGCTCTTGCTCTTCCACAGTCTCTGTCGGCGGAACGGGCGGCATTGGTGTCGTGCCGCCAGCCCCTGCCGCCGGCGACACGCGCTCTCGCTGTGAGATCGAAAGCTCGTCCTGAAGGAACTTCAATTCACGGGATACCACCGCATCCGTGGCCATAGTGTTTCCTCTTCAGAGAGCTTGATTTAGGCAGCCGAAGAAGGAGCAGCCTTCTTGACCGCTTCCCACGCCGCCTGATTGGCGCTATCGAAAGCCTTGCGCGATTCCGCCAAAGCCGCGCTGAACGCCCCCCAGGACTGCTGACCCGTCTGGTTGAGCTTCTGCAATCGCGCTTCCGCCTCGGCAGCATCCGCCTTCATCTTTGTCACAGCTGCATCGATGTCGACGCGCCGCCCTGCGGCGAACTTTGTCGCTGTGTCCTGGATCGTGTCGGCTGCTTCGCGCCAAGCCTTCACTTGCGCCGCCGCAACATCGCGGAAGAGCGCCTGCTGCTGCGGGGCTTGCTTGGCGACAGTGTCGATGTAAGTTTTGACTTGGTCTTCAAAAGCTTTCCATTGTGAATCAAATTTGGCCTTGTTGCTCTTCCAAGCGGCCTCGCTTGCTTCAGTTTGCTTTTTTGCCTCGGCTTGGAACTCATCGCGTTGCTTTTTCAGTTCGGCGATGAGCTGATTGGCCTTCACTTTCGAATCGGCCTGCACTTGCCCCGCTTTCGCTTCGAGTGAGGCCAAGGTGGCATCCATCTCATCGATCCGCTGTTTCACCCAGTTCAAATAAGGATGTACGCTGCTTTGATTTGACATGCTCGCCTCCATCTACTGGTTTTCTAGCTTTCGAATTTCACGGAAACCCGATGATCGTCACGTCACTGAGTACGCCATTTTGGCTGGTCATGATTGATTACTCCCATCCTCTAAATCGAGGACGCTAAGCACCATTTGTGCGGCCACATTGATTTAGATCAACGGAGTTTGCGGGGCCGTGAGCGAGCCTAATTGCTCAGCTCGCAACCTTGGTTACATGGCGCATGGCGAGCGTTGTCGCCATCGCGTGGTTCGCGCTCTGGTATTTTATCCCGGCGCCGCCACACGAGCTCACAATCATGGCGGGCACCATCGCCTTTGCCGACCTGCCGGCGCGGCTTCCCGATATTCTCGATGCCAAGAGCGGCGTACTCTGCCAGCTTATCGCCTACCAGGCCGCGCACTTGTGAATCGAGATTGGCGAGCAGCGGTTGGCCAATGTCTCCTATGCGGCGTTCTGCGTCCGCTTTGGCCCCAATTCGGCGGCGGAACAGATTTGTCGGCTGCGGGGCCAAAAAGAGACGAACGGCGCTGCTGCAAATTTCGGTAGAGCGTCAGTCAACCGGCCCGCCCGCGTTCAAGGATTAGTACCTACTCCACCGCCCTGCGGCCAACTGCTAAAGCTTTCCATCGGCTGAAGTTGCTGATCGTCCTTCTGCTGCTGAAGGTCCTTAAACTTGCCGCTGCCCGGATCACGTGCCAACTCGCTCAATACCTTTTGCACCAACAAAACCTGTGCGTTGTGATCGATGCACGCGCCAAGATCGTTATAGGCGAAGCTCTTAGCACCATACACGGAAGAGACATGGATTGACTTGCCATCCGATATGAAGGAGCCCTCTATCTGTTTCTTTAGAGATTCGTCGTAGAAAGAGATCTGGTCGGTCGCCATGTGTGCACTCCCCTCTGTTGGTCTTGTTGTATCCCAGTGAACTTTCATCGCTCGCGAGCACGCCTGGGCGCGAGCAATCGGCTGCACAAACAGACCAAAAAGAGCGTCTGGAGAAAGGTAGCGCCCGCCGATGGCACTTTTCGCTGCCAATCACTTAATGTCGCCCGGGCTTCGGCAAGCCTGGATTAAGGCAGCTAATGAAAAATACTACGGCACCTGATCGCCACGCACAATGACGTAGGGCCTGAGCGGCTTATACTTTCGGTGTAGCGCCGAGCGAAATCAGCGATCCAGCGACCGAACGGTGGGCTGCTCACCACAGAAGTCGGCTGTTGCGCAGCAGCATTCGCGGGCTGCTGACGTCACCTAAGGGTCAAAAAAACGGATATAACACCCCTCAATTGTGATGCTCGCTTTGCCCTGAAAAGCAGACGTTGGACGCAGCAGGGTAGCTAGCCTGCTGTCTTATGAATGCACGCCTTAAGGAGGTGCCTTGTTCTCGGTCGAAGTCCGCGACCACATCATGATCGCCCATTCCTTTCGCGGGGACGTGTTCGGCACGTCGCTATCGAAGGCCAGCTTGCTCGATCAGGTCATCGGCGGTGGCATGTAATGACGAAGAAACAGTGAGCCCGAGCGCTTTAGCAATTTTCAGATTGGCCCAGTCTTCTTATTTCTTTGTCTTGGCCGCGCCATGCCGTGTCACGTCTCCCCGCGCAATTAATCACTCACCGATACAGTTTTAATTCATCTTTCAGTGAAAATTCGCCGCTGGCCGCCGCATCATAGGCCGCGCCGCAGACATAATGCTCCACATCTTGGACAAACGCTCATATTGAATGCCGTCAGCAATCTTCTTAGCAGCGTCGGTGTCGCCTCTGTAGATCGCTGGAACGATTTCTTTATCGCGCGTCGTCTTGAACTGATCCCAGACTGCCTTGAAGTCGGCCGCCACCTTGGCGTCGGCGCCAGTGATACCGGCAAGCACGGAATCAAGCTTCTTGCTTGCCGCTTGTACCTTGACGTTGAGCGCGTCCTTGGCTGATTTGTCCATAGCGTACATCATCAAATACAGGGCAGTACGCGCGTCTACGAGAGAAGCGCAGACTTTACTCGGAGGGTCAGCCCAAGCGGCCGGGTCGAACTGCGACCCAAGGCCGAAGGCCGTCGTCATAGCAATCGATCGGCGGTTGTTCACGGGCGACCCCTTGCTCCAACGGAGTGTCACCTTCGGCGGTCAAACTGAGCCAATGTCGTCCGACCAAACCGGCGAATAAGGCATGGTATAGCAGTAATCCACCACGCACCACAATCGTGCTGCCTTTGAGTTCCATCCTAGCTGGGCGCCAATATTGGTGTGCCGTGGCTGGCGGGCAGCAATACGCATGGGTTTCGTTCAAGAGACGGCGCATCCACGCGCGCCTTGACACGTCCGGATTGGGTCGAGCGCCGTTTCAGCGATGTCCGTGACATGTCGGCTTAGCCTCTTATCGCGGCCACGGCTAAACTCTCCACTCGCGCTTGGAGTCGCGCCTTAAGTTGCGGCCATTCGTGGTCAAGGATTGAGAAGACGACGGTGTCGCGAATGTAACCGGTCCAAGTGAGACGGTCCCGGCGCAAGACACCTTCCCTGACGGCGCCGAGTTTGGCGACCGCTGCCTGGCTACGGCGGTTGCGTGTATCGACCTTGAATTGGACACGCGCCGCACCACAATCGAAGGCGTGGTCCAACATCAGCAATTTCATCTCCGGATTGGCGACACCTCCGCGGGCGTCCGGATGCAGGAACGAAGTTCCGATACTCACGCCACCCTGGCTCAGGAGTTCGGTATAGTAAGTCGACATGCCGACCACGCGGCTATCGCTGTGTCGTCGGACTGCGTATGCCATCCGCTGATTGGGTGGCGCGCCGCAGGCCGCGGACCAGTATGCATCAAAGCCGTCACCCGTCGGATTGACGGGCATGATCGCCCAGCTATCAGCATCGCAGTCTACCGCGGCGCGGACCTCGTCCTTGAGGTGCGGAGCGAACGGTTCCAAACTCAAGAACCTTCCTGTCAGCGGGATAAATTTAAGGCTCACCGGCAGTCGGGGCATGGGGTGATTACTGCTCAAAAAGAGAACCCCCGCAGGTCAAAAAACTCAACCGATCAAACCACACTGAGCGTTAGGCGGCTAGGGCGATGTCCCGTTCGTGCCAAAAACGGCTATAACACTCGTCAATTGCGATCTTCGCTTTGCCCTGAAAAGCAGATATTGGACGCCGCAGAGTAGCTGGAAATAGCCTGCTGTCTTATGAATGCACGCCTTAAGGAGGTGCCTTGTTCGCCGTCGAAGTCCGCGACCACTTCATGATCGCCCATTCCTTCCGCGGGGACGTGTTCGGCCCGGCGCAGGCGCTGCACGGCGCGACCTTTGTCGTCGATGCCGCGTTTTTCGCCGAAGCGCTCGACGAGAACGGCATCGTCGTCGACATCGGCCGTGCGCACCAAGCGCTCAAGGCGGCGTTGGCGCCGCTCAACTACCGCAATCTCGACGACCTGCCGGAATTCAAGGGCGTCAACAGCACGACCGAATTCCTCACCAAGCATATCTTTGACCGGCTGGCGGACGCCGCGCGGACCGGCACGCTCGGCCGCGACGGCCGCGAGCTCAAGGCGCTTCGCGTCACGCTCTCGGAGTCGCATGTCGCGCGGGCCTGGCACGAGGCCGACTTGTGGTGAGCCGCTTCGTCTTTGCGGTGCCGGGCGACCTTGCAGCTCCGACCGGCGGCTATGCCTACGACCGGCGCATGATCGCCGAGCTTGAGCAGCTCGGCTGGCAGGTCGATGTTGTGAATCTCGGCGACGGTTTTCCCTGGCCAAGCAATGGGACGCGAAGAAACGCCGAGGCGCGGCTCGCTGCGCTGCAGGACGGTCGAATCGTTGTCATTGATGGCCTGGCATTTGGTGTGCTGCCGGAGACGGCGGGCAAACTTTGCTCGCGCCGCAAATTGGTCGCGCTGGTGCATCATCCGCTCGCGTTGGAAACGGGTCTAACGGTGCAACAAGCCGAGCGTTTGCGGCAAAGCGAGCGCGCGGCGCTCGCCGCCGCAAGCCGGGTCATTGTTACGAGTGCGGCAACCGCCCGAAAATTAATTGCCGATTACGCTATCCCGCCGGATCGCATCAGCGTTGCACGCCCGGGCAGCGATCCGGCGCCGGCGGCCGGCGGCAGTCGCGATGGCATCGTGCGGCTGCTCTCGGTCGGCGCGGTCGTGCCGCGCAAGGGCTTCGATGTGCTGGTTGCCGCGCTCGCTACGCTCACCGATCTGCCCTGGCACCTGACCATCGCCGGCGATAGAAGCCGCGATGCAAAAACCACCGCGCAACTCGATGCCGCTATCGCGCGCCGTCACCTCGCCGGCCGGGTCAGCGTGCTTGGCGCCGTCGCGCCGCAACGCCTCAGCGAGCTTTACACCGGCGCCGATCTGTTCGTGCTCGCCTCCCGCTTTGAAGGTTACGGCATGGCCTATGCCGAGGCCATCGCCCATGGACTGCCGGTGATCGGAACGACGGCCGGCGCGATAGCCGATACGGTGCCTGAGGGCGCCGCCGTGCTGGTCGAGGCCGATGACACGGACGCGCTCGCGCGCGCGCTGCGTCGATTGATCGAGAATGCGGACCAGCGCCGCCGCCTGGCGGCGCGGGCGCGCGCGGCGGCAGGCAAGCTTCCGACCTGGCGGGAATCCGCGACAATATTCGCGGGCGCGCTCGAGGCGCTGCTATGAGTTTTTCGGCCGACTGGCTGACTTTACGGGAGCCGCATGACGCGCGGGCGCGCAACAAGAAAGTGCGCGAGGCCGTCGTCGCTTCGTTTAAAGACCATCCCTCGATCAGGATCGTCGACCTCGCCTGCGGCACTGGCGCCACGCTGCGCGCGCTGGCGCCGCATCTTCCGCCGCATCAGAACTGGCGGCTCACCGACAACAACCTCAGCCTGCTGGCGCGCGCGTCGGAAACGCCGCATGCCGAAGGCATATCGATCGCCGCAACGCCGCTCGATTTGAACCACGATCTTGAAGCGGCGCTCGACGGCGCGGTCGATCTTGTCACCACGTCGGCATTCCTCGATCTCGTCTCGCCGGCTTGGCTCGAACGGCTGGCGGTCGAGGTCGCGGCGCGCGCGATCCCGCTCTATGCGGCGCTCAGCTACGACGGAAGGATCGAGTTTGATCCCGCGGACCCGGGCGACGCATCGATCATCGCCGCGGTCAATACCCATCAGCGCCGGGACAAGGGCTTTGGGCCGGCGCTCGGCCCCACGGCTGCGTCAACTGCGATCGCGCGCTTTGAATCGCTCGGTTATTCGGTCGTGCAGGGCACGGCGGACTGGGCGATCGGGCCGCCCGATCGCGAAATGCAAATGGAAATACTGTCCGGCTGGGCCAGTGCCGCGCGGGAGACCGGCGTTCCAGGACTCGCTGACATGGTCGGCTGGCTGACCCGCCGGCGCGACGCGGTCAGCGCCGGGCGCTCGTCGATCCGCGTCGGTCACGTCGATTTTTTTGCGCGCCCGACCGGCGCGCGCTGAGCCGACAGGTCGCAGTCGAACAGCACCTCATCGTCGAGCTGATGCGCCTGCACCTTCATGCGCAACGCCTCATCCGCGCGCTCGATCGCCGGCAACACGAAGCTTGGCCGGCCGGAGCCGAGGATGATCGGCGCGACGACGACATGCAGCCGGTCGAGGCAGCCGGCGGCGAGAAAACGCGACACCGTTTCGGCGCCGCCTTCGATCAGCAGGCGACGCAGGCCGCGCGCGGCGAGGGCCGCCAAAATGGCAGGTGGGGCAATGCGGCGATCGGCTGCCGGCAGCGCGACGATTTCCACGCCGGCAGGCGGGGCGCAGCGCGCGCCTTCCGACGTTATCAGCAGGCGGCGCACGCCGTCGCCGGCAAAGACCCTGGCGCTTGAAGTAAGACGCCCCTGCGGATCGAGCACGACGCGCGCCGGCTGCGGCCCGCCGACCCGCCGTACGGTGAGCTGCGGATCGTCGGCGAGCGCAGTGCCCACGCCAATGACGACGGCATCGACCAGCGCGCGCAAGCGGTGCAGATGGGCAAGCCCGGCCGGGCCATTGATATATTTCGAGTGACCGGACTCGGTGGCGATACGGCCGTCGAGCGATTGGCCGATCTGGCCAACGACCACCATATCGTCGACCGCGCCTGTCCGGAGAGGTCCGAAAATCTCCGCCCAGGGCGGCGGCAGCGGGCCGGTCGACTTGCGGAAAATCGCCGCAAACTCTTCCCATGAATCCGATGGTTCGCGCGGCGTTTTGAGCTGGCTCTCGCGGTCATCCGCGCACGGCGGAAGTGCAGGTGTAGTTTTTAGCGGCACGGGAGTTGCAACTGAAACGGTGTGCGTGAGTTGTCACGATAGGCTGGCACAAATCACATAAGTTTGCGACCGGAATGGGCAAAGGGGCCGCGGTGTTCTACATTGCCGGCCACCGGAATGGGAAATTGCGTAATGAGTACGTTTCAAGGGGGCGGGATCGCCCGTTTATTTGGGGTACCTGAGCAAATCGGCGTCAATCGGGGCCTCGCTGAATTCCACGCAAGACGACCGGTGCTGATCACGGGGGCGGGTGAAACCATTCTCGCCTTGCCGGTCGAGGGGCTGGACGCGGAAAGGCTTGCCGCATTCGCAACGCTTTGCGCGCCGGCCGCGCCCCGCCTCGTCGTCACGGCGCGCCGTGCGCTGGCGCTCGGTCTTACGGCAACGGCGCCGATGGCGCTGCAACTCGCGACCGGCGATGACGCGGACAGCATTCTGGCGCTGGTCGCCGATCCCAAGCACGCGGGCACCGTTGACGCAAAGCCGGCCTGTCCAGCGGCGGCAGCCGCAATCCAATTGGTCAAATTGGCGCACGGATTGCCGGCGGTGCTGGCGGCCGCGGTGAACGCGGAAGAAACGATCGTCAAAGCGCCGCAAATTATCGCGGTCGATGCCGACGCTGTTGCCCGATTTCGCGACGACGCCATTCGATCGCTCGCCATCGCCAGCGAAGCGTCGGTGCCGCTCAATTCCGGCACGCGCACGCGTTTCGTCGTTTTCCGCGATACCCTGGGCGGCAATCCGGTGGCCATCATTGTTGGCAAGCCCGACTTCGCCAAGCCCATTCCGGTGCGGCTGCATTCGGCCTGCCTCACCGGCGACGTGTTCGGCTCGCGCCGATGCGATTGCGGCGATCAGCTCAAGCTCGCGCTGGCGCGGCTCGAAGAAATGGGCGGCGGCGTCATTCTTTATCTGCCGCAGGAGGGACGTGGGGTCGGCCTCGCCAACAAGATGCGCACCTATCAGCTGCAGGATAACGGGCTCGACACGGTGGACGCCAATACCACGCTCGGCTTCGACGACGACGAGCGCGACTACGCGATGGCGGCGCGCATGCTGCAAATGCTCGACTGCACCTGCATCGTGTTGCTGACCAACAATCCGGCCAAGCTCGATGGCCTGGCCAAGGCCGGCATCGAAATTGCCGGCCGGATGCCGGTCGAGGCGCCGATCAACCCGCACAATCGCCGCTATCTGACGGCGAAGGCCGCGCGCGCCGGCCATCGCCTCGATCGGCTGATGGCTTCGCTTGCCGACCCCACGGCCCCGGAGCAGGATGCGTCCCTCGCGCCTTGAGAGCGGCCGCGCTCGCCGCCGCCGGCAAGGCTGAGGAGCCGTCATGCCACGCGCCGGGTCCAGCCGTTTGATCGGCGAGCTAGCCTTCCCGGAAGTTGCGCAGTTTTTAAACGCGCGCGCGATCCTTTGCCTGCCGATCGGCTCGATCGAGCAGCACGGTCCGCATCTGCCGCTCAATACCGATGTCGTGCTGGCGGAGGAATTCACCCGCTGCATTCTCGCCCGCTGGGGCGACGATTTGAATCTGTGGCAGCTTCCGACGCTCGCGGTCAGCCTCGCCCGCGAGCACGCATGGGCGCCGGGCACGCTGTCGTTGTCGGTCGAGGGCATGACGGCGCTGATCCGGGACCTCGGCCGCGAAATCGCCCGCGCGTTTCCGACGCGCAATCTCGCCGTCATCAACGGGCACGGCGGCAACCGCGGCATCTTGGAGGCCTTGGCGCAGGAGTTGCGCGCCGACTTCGATCTGAATGTTTGCGTGCTGCATCCGGCGGTGTGGGCGGAGATCGAGAGCAATGCAGTCGTTGCGGAAATTCACGGCGGCAAGAACGAGACCTCGATGATGTTGGCCATAGCGCCGGATCTGGTGCGCGTGGACAGGATCGCTGATTTGAAAAATCCGCCAAGCGGCGCGATCATCCGCCAGACGGTGCTCGATCCGGCGGTGTCGTGGCCGTGGACGACGAATGATCGGCATATCGCCGACATGGGGGTGATCGGCGATGCGCAATCGGCGTCGGCGGAATTCGGCGAACGCCTTCTCGAGCGCGCGGCTGAGATAGCCGGCGGCGCGCTGCGGCAACTGCTCGATCGTATGCCAAAATGAGCGTGAGCCAATCGCATTCGGACATCGCGCGCGGCACGTCGTGGCCCGCCGCGCGATCCGATATCGATTGGCTGCGCAGTATTGTCATCGCGGCCGGAGTCGGTTGGGCGATCGCCTTCGTGGTCGTGGGGCTTGTCTTTGCGCTGCAGACCTACGGCGACGGCGCGATGTTCTCCTATGCCGTCGCCGTGCGCGACGCCTGGGCGTTCCATTGGCACAACATTTCCGGCCGCCTCACGGTCTATCTGCTGAGCCTGGCGCCGGCCGAGCTCTATGTCTGGCTCACCGGCGATCCCGCCGGCGGCATCGTCGTCTATGGAATTCTGTTCTTTGCCGCCCAGCTCGTTGGGCTTGCCGGGACGTTTGCGGCCGACCGCTCGCAGGGCCGCATCGTCTTTGTCTTTGCCTGTTTTTCGACCGCCTGCCTCTGCCCGCTGGTGTTCGGGTTCCCCACCGAAATGTGGATGGCGCATGCGCTGTTCTGGCCGGCGCTCGCGGTCGCTCATGACGCGCGGCGAGGCTTGGCCGGAAGTGTCCTGGTGTTCGCGCTGCTGCTCGCGCTGATGCTGACGCACGAAGCCGCGCTTGTTCTGGCGGCCGCCATTGTCGCGTCGCTGGCATTGCGCGGCTTACGCGACCGGGCATTTCTTCGAGGCCTGGGCGCATTCTTGGCGGCGTTGTCAGTTTGGGCAGCGGTGAAGCTGCTGCTGCCGCCGGACGATTATTTCGCCGCCGTCCTCCTCCGCGCCGGTCTCGATTTCTTCGATCCCCGTATTTTCACGAGCGGCATCGTCGTGCTGGTGGCCGGCGTCATCGCGGCCTACGGTCTTGCCGTCCTTGTCCTGGCGAAGCTCACCCCGGCCAAAGCCCACCTTTACGCTGCCGCGATCGTTGCCGTCGCGCTCGTTGTCTACTGGCTATGGCTGGATCACGCGCTGCACGCCGACAACCGCTATTATCTGCGAACGCTAATTCTGCTCGGCACGCCGATGCTCGGCCTGCTCGCTGCCCTGTTCGCCCTCCGCGCGGACGGCCGGCTTAAGCTGCGGCCGATATTCTTGCCGCACCTGATGCAGGCTCTTGCGACCCGCGGGATGGCGCGCGCGCTTGCCGGCGGCTTTGCGCTCGTCATGCTGGTGCACGCGGTCGAGACCGCCAAGTTCGTCAGCGCCTGGACGCAATACAAGGCGGCGGTGCTGGCGCTCGCCACCGGCTCGGCGTCCGATCCGGCGCTCGGCGATGCGCGCTTCGTCTCGTCGGCGCGCATCGGTGCCGATCTGAACCGGCTAGCGTGGTACTCGACCACGCCCTATCTGTCCGCGATCCTCGCCGGCTTCGCGCCGAGACGCTTGGTGATGGACCCGCGGGCGAACAATTATTTTTGGCTGTCCTGCGCCACCGCGACCGCCAATTTTAAGGCCGACCGCGCCGTTCCGGCGGAGACCCGCGATCTCGTGCGCATCTTTTCCTGTCTGCATCGCTGACGATGCAAAGCGGAGAGGCCACGCGCTTGCCACAATGCGGCGAAGACACTAAGCACGGCACCGGCGCCGGTAGCTCAGCTGGATAGAGCACCAGACTTCGAATCTGGGGGTCAGGGGTTCGAATCCCTTCCGGCGCGCCAATGACTTTAGGTGTCCGACTCGGAGACATGGGTGACAGAACGTACCTAAGACATGGGTGACAATCTCGTGCCGAACGGATTGTCGATGGTTTGCAAGGTTCTTTGCTCCAGGTCGATATATCCCAGATCGTAGTTCATAAAGCTGACGAGCCAAATGCCCTCGTCAACTTCCTCTATGCCGAGCTTCTGACCGGCCAGCACGGTCGAGATATTGATCTTCTTCCGGTGCATGCAGATGCGGCCGCAGGCGGTGACCAGGATGTCGCGGTCGTGGAAGGGGTAATCGAGTTCCGGCAGGCTGCGATAAAGCCGCGGTGAGGCGGTATAGAGGTCGGCCGGCCACTTTGGCGAGTCATGGAAATCCACGGCGACCAGCTCATCCAATCCCGGTAGATCGACGGAGTTCAAGCAGCTTTCTTCGTCGCCTCGTCCCAGAGTTTGATGAAATAGCGTATTCTTGAATGCCCGACCGGTCTTTGTCGTGAGAATCATCGGCGCCTTGGCATTCGGCTTCATTCGATCGAGCAGCTTGGCCTGACGGAGGCGGATGTAGGTGCCGTCTAAACCCTTCTGGCGCAGCACGTTTCAATTGACGAAAAGCATCTGGAACACAATCGATGCGCGGATGATTTCCTTTGGAGCAATGGAAATAAATGAGGAAGATTATGAGCGAAAAAAATATCAAGGCGGCCAGCAGCGCGGCCAAGGCGACCAGCCCGGCCGTGCCCAGCAGCCGGGGCAGCAGACGCCGAAGTCCTGCCAGCAGCCATCGAAGCCCCAAGAGGACCGACAATTTGAGGACGACAAGTCATGGGAGCAGGGCAGCGCTGGGACATAGTGCCAGCAAGCTAGATCAAGCCGATAGCTTGCGCGGGTCGGCCAGGTGCGACAATCGCCGCCCTGCGGCAGCCGCGGTGGCGCGCGGAACGTGCGCGCGCGTTGGCGATTGTCGTTAGTGAACAGGCGAATAACCGAGCATTCCATGACCGACGAGAGCGACGCGGATCACCCGTCCAGTCACCAGACAGCAACTCAGCCGGAGCCGCAGTCCATTATCCACAAGGGGGAACTTGCAGCAGGTTTGCCACCAGAGGAACGCGAGCAGCCCGATCCGGCCCTGCAACTGAGCGCCGGCCGCGTTGGCCCCGTCTCGATTACGCTGTGGGCGCTCGCGATTGCGGTGATCATCGGCGTCGCGTGGTATGGCTTCACCCGTCCCGCTCCCAAAGCCGAGCATGCGACCGCGCCAGCGGTCATGTCGTCCGATCGGTCTACCGCCGCATCGCGCGGCAATCCTGGCGTTGCGACCGCAGTCAAGCCGGCCGCGCCGCCATCGACCACAAACGGCCAACACTGATCGGACCGAAAATTCGAACGGCCGCCGATGGCAGCTAATTTGTGTATTTGGCCGGAGTTCGTTCACCGTCGCGACAGGCCGCATCGATTCGCGCCGAACCGTAAACCCGTAGCGATGTCTGAATGGGGTCAAACGCGTTGGGGGCGCGCCTCGCGAGCAGTTGCAAGCCGCGTTGGGTGGCGAGTGCTGTGGCGAGAATACGATAATGAAGTTGGCCGAAACTCAGGCACCCTCACCAGGGTCGTCGGTCACGCCCATACCTGCCGCTAGTCGGGGATACCGGCGGAGCGGGCGCGGCGCCATCACCGCCTTTTCGACTTTGGTGTCGCCGCATTCAGGACAGGAAATCTCGCCGGCCTTTTGCTGTGCCTCGAACCGGTCGCTGTCACGAAACCAACCTTCAAATTGGTGACCACGAGCGCAACGCAGCCTAAATAAAATCATCGATGCCACCTCCGAGCCGTGTGGTGTGTGCTCGGCTCTTGCCGCCATTTGCCATCGGCCGCCGCCGGTGCTTTTTGCCGCTGATCAGGTCTTGTGCTCGATTTCGCGGCCGGCGGTGGCCCGGCATGGTCGCCTCCCGCCCGTAGCAGACTTTTTCGAAAGCGGACTCGGCGCAGTAACTCAGGCAGCTTTGCGATATTAGCCGCGTGCCGCCGCGCCTACCAGCTTTGCTGGGTCGTTGTTACCGGTGTGCCGCCGACCTTGGAGGACCCTGGCGGCGGGAAGCGGCGGTCGGGCATCGTGGGGACGCGCGGAAAGGCACATGGGAAGCTAATGATTACAATTCTACAGCCGCTTTACCGCCAGGCGTGATCGAAAGCCAGCCCCTGGTATGGCCGTATCTGGCTTCCTCGAGCCATCCCTGGGCCTTAGCATATTTAATCGCGGGACGGATTTCGCCCTCGTTTATTCCCGCGGCTGCCGCCACCTGACTAATCCTGCCTTCAGGCGCAATGGGATTCCCCCTATCTATTAGGGCCTTGAGAAGTCGCTTGGCGTTAGCGGGTGCACTCTGTCTGGCCATTGCGTCACTATAATGCGGGCGGCATTGGTGAGACGCAAGACAACAACCAACGGGAAACAGAAATGGATAAAATCGAACGCTACAGGGGCTTCCGAATTCGCGCGTTTGAGGAACGGCCGGGGCGATGGTTGGCCGAGGCCCGGAAAACGCCGATCAACATCGATAGCGTCTGGATTACCACGCCCTCCGGTCACCTAACGCCCGAAGCCGCGATTGATGTCATAAAGCAGATAATCGATAACCCGATCACGAGATAGCCCGTGATCGGGATTTGCGGCAACAGCTCGGACAGCTTGTCGATGGTTGGCTCGTATTGCTTGGCTAGCCCGGCCCGCAGGAAGGGATCATATATGATTTTCAAGATCATAGAGATCACCTTTGGTTCCGCGTGTTTACGATTGTCTATCGCGATTCCTTATCGCGCGCGTGAGCTGAGACAGCATGCCATCGAATATGTGACCCGCATCCCCTTTGGCATCTTCGCGCGGCATGTCTTGATACATGCTCAAAAGCGCATCGCGATATTCTTCGAATGAAAGCGCGCCTTTCTTGTCGAGCGCATTACCTAACGCAAGGATAGCCGCGATAATTGCGGTGATGGCCTCGGTGCCAACACTTTGAGACTCTGCCATTTGTTTTCTCCCCTCTAGGCCATGAGTTTCTGTAAGATCATGGTCGATTGCGCAAGTCCGTTGACGGTCCCAATCCATTTTGGATCAACGGCAAGTCTCAAATCGCATTTAGGATCGGTCCCGCAATCCCTGCTTTGTCAAGTTAGCAGACCAGCAAACGAATAGCCTCAGATGTCGACTGCCGGCCCAGGCCCATCTTCCTTAGCCCACTCCCGATGGCCGGGGGCTCCTAAATCCGAACAAAAGGCGCCAACCGAAGGCGGGGCCGAGTCAGAGAGATGAATATCCAAGTCGGGACTCCACCGCCTCGGACCAGTCCAAGTTCAATTCGGCTTTGTCTACTTTCCCGCAACCTGTTGTGAATTGTCCACATATCCACAAAATGCGCCGCTCTGAGACGTCTTGTATTTTGCCATCAATGATCGCGGAAACGACAACCGACGCAGGATCATAGAGCCTTTTCTAATTGGCACGCGCCGGTGCGCAAAGGAAAGGACCCGCTAATGGGATCATAAAACTCGTTGCTTATTAGCTTGCTGAAATTCCATGAAGCACTCTCCGCCGCCGTCCCGCTATCCCTTTGGTCGGGCCAGCCGAACTGAGCGCAAACAACGTCTTTTTCCAGGCTCATATTGAATTTTGCGCGTGCCCGGATCGCGCCGTGGGGTGTGCGGATGACCACCCAGTCGAGTTCCTCGATGTGGCGCAGCTTTGCCGTGTCGGGGTGCAACTCGATAAGTGGATCGGGCATTTTTTCGCGCAAGCTGTGGAGACCCCGGAACTGACTGTGACAGAATTGAACCCATTTGGCCGATGTCAGTCTTAACGGAAAACGCGTGCGCCATTCCGGATGTTGCTCTACGCTGGCGGCTGGCGCGACATAGTCGGGCAGGGGTGACTGGCCGACGTCGTGGAGCGCCTGCGAATAGATTTCTACGCGGCCAGTTGGCGTGGCAAAGCCGCGATGCAAGTATTTTCTATATTCGGTCGAAAGCGGCAGCGCGACGCCTTCCGGTCGGGCACGCAGTGTCTCCAGAGTTACCCGCGTCGGTTGCAGCATATGTCTGAGGCCGGCGTCGATGTCACCATCGAAGAACCGATCTTCGAGGCCGAGGCGTTTCGCTAGTTCGAAAACGATCCATGTGTCGGAGCGTGATTCACCGCGAGGTGCCACGACCGGTTTGCGTAGCTGCAAAAGCGTGTCAGCCTCCTGACTGACGCGAAACCCGTCGGCTATCCCCTCCCGCTCCCACGCCGACGATACCGGCAAGACTACATCAGCCTCGGCGGCCATTGGAGTAATGAACAGATCGCAGTGCACATAAAAATCAAGCGCCCGTAGTGCGCGCACGCCTTGTTCAGGGCTGGGGCGACTTTGAAGAAGATTAGACCCGAAGGCGACCAGCCCTTTTACCGCATACGGATTTTCCTCGATAATTGCCCGATACAACTCGCGTGTCGTGATCCAGGCGTCTTTTGCGGGACCCAGTGGCCGTTCCTCCAAGCCAAGGGTTTTGGCCCGCTGCGCCGCAGACAGGAAATCGCGACCGGAGACATTATTCAGTCTTGGCCTCGCGAAATAAACATTGCCCCCCGTCGCATCGATGTCGCCGGTAAGCGCGTACAAAAGGCAGATCGCGCGGCTAGTCTGCGTCGCATTTGTGTTTTGACCGACACCCGACCAAGCATAATAGGAGACAGGTCTATGTTCATGCAGCATTTCGGCGACGAGCCGAATTTGTTCGGCTGGCACGCCGGTTATCTGCTGCGCCTTCTCCGGAGAATATGTCCGACACAAGCTCGCATACAATTCGAAAGCCGGCCGGCATGTAATCCGCCCGCGCAGCGTGTCGATCTCGTGCACGCCGAACAGGGACAATTGCCGAGATGATTCTTCCCATTGCAACTCGCGGCCGCAAACGGCGAGGCGCCTCGCCGATTTGTCCCACGCAACGTAGCAGTCCGTGCGGCCCTCTTCGTGCAAATCAGATTCGAGAAGATAGCGGCCGTCGTCATCCCTGACCAGAAATGGGCCGTTGCTCCAGCGGTCAATAAAATCGCTGTCATACCATCCATTCTCGATCATGACGCCGGCGATGGCCAACGCCAACGCGCCGTCTGTGCCGGGCCGCACGCGAAGCCATTGGTCCGCTTTATGCGCCAATCCCGACTGGCGCGGATCGATGACAATGAGCTTCATGCCGCGCGTCTTCGCTTCGGCGACTGCGGACGCTTGTGCCAGCCAGCAATTGGCCGGATTGAATCCCCACAGGATCAGGCAACTCGTAGATTCGAAGTCCGGCATCCCGCTTTCAGCACCGAAGGTGAAAGCGGTGGCGAAGTCCTTGTGCCAATTGCAGACATGTGTTGTGCTTACGGTATTGGGACTGCCAAAGCTATTGATCAAACGATAGATCCAGGGCATCGCATCGCCGATCGCAGTGCCACTAAGAGTCGTCACGCTGAACGCAACCGATTCAGGGCCGAACCGCTTCGCCGCCTCTTTCATGTGGCGGGCGGTGAAGTCCAGGGCTTCGTCCCAAGAAATAGCTTGCCACCCTGGATCTGGATCGCCTTTCGGGCAGGTCCTCTTAACGGGTGTCAGCAAGCGATCGGGACTGTTAACGAGCTCGGGCGCTGCTTTGCCTTTGATGCAGAAATATCTCCCAGCCGGATGATTTGGATCCGCCTCAACCTTGGTCAGAACACCATCGTCGACGGTGGATATGCACCCGCAATGCGAGATGCAGAGCGCACAGTATCCTCGGACCCGCTGTACCGTCATTGGATATTACCGAAGTCGATAAAACATCCGGAAAGTGTGGGGCGGTTCGCCACAACAATCAAGGCGATAGCGCAACCCGATCGGGCGGGACCAGCAATATTTCGAGCAAGGCGGCGCGATGTCAATCAGCAGGACTTCCGTTGTGGCGGAGGAGGACATCTGTCCTGCCGGAAAGCGGCTCGCGTTCTCCTTCGCGACCGAAGAAAACGGATTGGTTTTGCATCGAGGACGCCGGTCCACATTAATGCCTTGAGGGCAATCAGGTGCTCGGCAGATAGTCAGGAAGCAACGATTGGTTTGACGACGAAATATTCGGGTGCAAGGCGCCAATATGTTATTCCGATTGAGTGCATCTATGATCGTTCGAAACTGTCTGGCCATTTGGCCCTTGGCGCGGTTCTTATTCATTCAAGGCCATAATCCTCGCTTTCACTTTGTGGTATTTTGCCCACGATTATATCGAAAATCTGGTCGTTGGATGCATTTACTTGATATTATCGAGGCCGCAGTATTTCGGTTGCAAGCGGAAATCGACGGGCGTCTACAATCATTTCTCCAAGAAGACAGACAAGGCTCGCATCAATTCTCGATAAAGCTTCCGGCCGAGCAATTCAGCGAGCGCGTCTTCACGCCGTGCAATAATTGGCCTGATGCGTCGCAGCAAAGCCACTCCCTTAGTGGTTAATTGCAATGAATAGTAGCGTCGATTGGCCGACGATGCACCACGTCTAATCAAGCCTTGCCGCTCGAGGCGATCTACCAGACGCCCCAGACCCGCACGTTCAATGGAAAGTGCGGATGAAACTGTAAGCTGGTTGATGCCAGGATTTGCATCAACAACGGTGAGTACCGAAAACTGTGCAGGACTTAGTCGGAAGCGCGCCAGAGCTTGGCCGATATCCTTGAAAACCCATAGTTGGGCCCGCCTTATGCGGTACCCTAAATTATCCGATAAGTCACCGAGCGAAATTTGATTGTTAGGCGAACCTATGGGCGGTTTAATGTTGTTTTCACACGCACTTATTTTGCGCGACTTCCCGGACGATCTGAAGCGGCTGCTACGGCCGTGGAGTGCCCGCATCGATCTCATTTTATCGTTCGAGGACTTTTTCGTTTTGAATGCGATTGGAAAACGATATTGCGTTTTTGAATCGATTAATTTTCGCGCATTCGCTCGGAATCTTCAAGCGATGCGGTATTACCGTATGACATGAGCGATCATCGATCGGTGCCGCCTTTTTAGCAAATACACTCATCAAGTCAGCGCGATGGAACACGCTTCCCGTGTAATCCGCCAGATGTTGACAGGGCAACATGCCGATGATCCTATAACCCCTAAGAGGCCGCCATGCGAAGAGCGGCCCAGGGAGAAACGTCCGTGTTTCCGGGGCTGGCGGCTCCGAAAATAGTGACCGACGCCGCACTTGGACGACGAGCCGTCAGTGCGAACGGCACTTCGTACTTCCAGCAGCATTCTCAGACGATTTTCCAGGTCGGCCGGCGTGGGTCGTTGCCAGACTTTTTCTGTCGCGCAGCGCGGGCCGCGGCCTGGTGCGCATTGGGGAGCGTCATCCCCGGGAGGGACTGAAATGAAACGGCTGTTGTTGGCCTCAACACTCATCACAAGCTGGCTCTTGTTGACGCCGGTATCGGTGCAAAACGCTGCGGCGGGAGGATCGAGCACCGCGCCGCGCATCTCGTGTGCTAGCTTGACTGGGCTAACCCTTCCGAACACCCAAATTGTGAGCGCGACGCAAAAGTCGGGTTACTGCAATGTCGTCGGCGTGATCAACAAAAGGGTAAGCGTCCAGGATCCCGATCATTTCACATACGGCATCGGATTTGCTCTCAATCTGCCGGACACGTGGTATGGCCGTTTTGAAACGATGGGTGGAGGCGGCACCGACGGTGGCCTCAACGCCGATCCGCAAGGTTCTGCAGGTCTGGAGCTTAGCCAAGGTTGGGCTGTCGCTGCAGATGATGGGGGACATGAAGACAGCGCATCGAATGCAGTTGGCGGATACCAAGATGATGACGCCAATGCCGGCGGGGCGCAACATTTTGGCGTCGACGAGCAAGCTCGTATCGACTACGGCTACAACGGGATCGCGAAGACAGCGACAATCTCAAAGATAATTCTTGCTGATTACTACGGAAGGCATCCGCGCTTCTCATATATCATGGGCTGTTCGAACGGCGGCCGCGACGGAATGGTCGCCTCGCAGAAATTTCCTGAACTGTTCGACGGTGTGGTCGCGCAAAACCCAGGTTACAATCTGCCACAAGCCGGAATTGCCGAAGCCTGGAATGAGCAGGTCCTTGCCTCATTGGCAACCAGTTTGGACGTAAACGGTCAGCCTTTTATTCCCGATACCTTTCCGTCCCAAGACCTGGAAGTCGCCTCAGCGGCGATTCTGAAGGCTTGCGACGCGTTAGACGGACTTGTCGATGGAATCATCGACAACTATCAAGCTTGCACTAACAAGAGAGTATATAACTCCTTGGCCGATTTCACCTGCGGTACCGGCACGCACGGCGACGTGCCGCACGGAGGAGCATGTTTAACAAGCCCACAAGTATATGCGCTAAAGAAAATCTATGCCGGACCCACGAACTCGAAAGGGAAGCCACTGTATTCGGATTGGTTCTGGGATGCCGGTATTTGGGACCCGCCCACTGCACCCGGGCTCGGCTGGGCTGCATGGAATGTCGTTTTATTTCCAGTACCGCATGTGAACACGGCCGCTAATCTTACGCTTGGGGCGGGTGCAGTTCCGATGATCTTTGTTACCCCTCCGGTCGTCACGCCCGTTTCCGGACCGACGGGTCAAGAAGCGTACCTGTTTCACTTCAACTTCGACGCGGATGCACCGAAAATCTTTACCAGAACCAAGGAGTATCCGCAGAGCTCAATGGATTTTATGACCGGGGTCTCACTCGATCTTCGGCCATTTAGAAATCACGGCGGTAAGCTGATCATTTCGTCGTCCGTAAATGATGGAATATTCTCCGGTGCTTCCATCGCGCGCTGGTATAGCGAAATGGATCGATATATGGGCGGCACTGCAAACAAATTTGCGAAGCTGTTCATGGTCCCGAACATGGCGCATTGCGGCGGAGGTCCGGCAACAAATGATTTTGCCGTAAATGAACTCAATGCCATTACGGCCTGGGTCGAAAACGGTATCGCCCCAAAGCGCATCGTTGCAGCGAATCATAACACGAGTTCGCCGTTTCCGAGCGGCGGCCTATTCGACTCGCGTATCGCACTGAACTTTCCGACGGGCGGAACGCGGCCTCTTTGTCCCTTTCCACAATTTCCGAGATATACTGGAAAAGGAATGACGAATGACGCGGCGAATTTCATCTGTGTGGGAGATTTCGATCACCTCAATAATGACCATGATCGTGACGATTAGCCTTACCGCGCATTGGCATCGGAGGCGAGTGATCGAGATAGCGCGCGCGGCATTCTTGCCGCGCACGCGTTGACAGCAGCGACGTATCCCTGGCGTGTCTTGCCGCGCACCGAGAATGCCTCAGGCGATGCATCGGCTACGCATCTGGAGGCCCGACGAGACTAGAACCTATCTCAAAATCGCCTGAAGAGGCTGCGCCAAGCGGACGTCGTGATGGTTTGCCGCGTGCGGGCTCAGCGAGAGAGGTAAGCCATGGCGATCCACGATCGCAGGATGCGATTGCTTTGGCCCCCGTCGCGGCCCTAAATGCGGCTAGAATCAGAGTCAATCTGAGTGCTCCTATGAAGCCCGATGCCCTGACGGAAAAAATTTCGAAATTCTAACAAGCAATTTTCCATCCGGATTTTCTTATTGAAGGCGATCCCAAGCTTTAGATCTGGAACGTTCTCCACCAGTGCCCGCGCTTCGATGCGCTCTCCTTCTAGCGACCAAGGGCGATAAACCAAATCGGACAATATCGTTACACCAGCTCCGCCCGCCACTAGGCTTCTAATCGCCTCGATCGACACAGTACGCAATTTCACGCGCGGCTTGAGTTTGTATCTTGACCAGTAGCGCGCGGTAGTTTCCGTGTTGCCATCGGTCGTCAATAAAAGATAAGACTCATTAGCAACGTCACGAAGATTAATCTTCGAGGCCGATGCGAGTCGATGGTTTGGCGCCAGCCATAAGCGTCGCCTCGATGAGAACATTGTGCTAATCTCGATCTTCGAGGAGTCCATCGAGGCTGACATAAGTATGAGCGCGATATCAATTGTCTGATCGAGAAGACTGCGTTCAATCTTTGTCATGTCCAGTTCTGTAATTTCTACACTAACGTTTGGGTAAAGACGCTGAAAGCGCATCAACGGCGAAGCAATAAAGTATCCTGCCACTGTAGGCGGTATGCCCAGGCGTATCGTTCCCCTGACGGCCACGTTCGAGCTTCGTACCAGCAATTCAGCGTCCGCAACCGCCGAGAGAATTCCCCGTGCGTATCGCAGAAAGTGATAGCCCTCGCGCGTCAAGCCAACGCCACGCCGATGGCGCTTGACCAATTTTACGCCGGTCTTCTTTTCCAAACTCTGGACCGATTCCGTGATCGCCGATTGCGAAACACCAAGCGCTGAACCGGCGAGCGATACTTGTCCTGCGTCAGCGACCGCGACGAAGCATTGAACCTGGCGCAAGGTGAAATCCATAACGCGATCCATGGCAGAGGCGCACAAGTGTCGGACGAACGTGCGGAAAACCGCGGCTGTCCAGCGCTCCAATCATCCTCAACAAACCCAGCGAGCAAAGCACGAGCGATCAAGCCGTGGTTGCCAACGCCCCGCTGCCGTTTGTTGGTCACCAGCCCAAATTTGGCCCTTTACAAGTTATTTCGGCTATGCCGATAATACAAGAAAGAATTCGATCTGATCGATATCACGGAGGACCCTGCAGCGCGGTGGCGTTGACCACTCGACTGGCGTGAAAGCGGAGGGATCGCATATGGCGTCAAGAATTCAGCTCCAACGATATGGCGAGTCGAACCACGTTCCCGCTCCGCGGGCCGTTCGTGCTGGTGATTACATTTATACCTCGTCGATCTACCCAATTGACAAATCGGGGCATGCGGTTGCCGCCGATCAGGAGCTTGGCGAGGCTGGTCCCTCCCTGGTCGAGCTGCAAACGCGTCATTGCTGCGAAACATTGAGGGAGATTCTGAAGGAAAGTGGCAGCAGCCTAAAACACGTCCTAAAGGCTGACGTGCATTTGGCGGATGCGGCCGACTTCTACGAGTTCAAGGTCGTTTGGAAGGAATTCTTCCCGGAAGATCCCCCCGCGCGCACTACCGTTGAAGTTGGCGACAATTTTCCGTTTCCCAATGTGCGGCTCAACATTGACGTTGTCGCGCTCGCAGATGATTCAAAATACAAGCGACAGGCGCTTCACGATCCCGGCGATCTGGACCCCATGGAGGCGGAATGGGCCCCGCCCGCGGTGAGAGCCGGCAATCTCGTTTTTTGCTCAGGGTTTACTGCAAGCAATTTCAAGACCGGACTTTCTGTCGGTAAAAGGCCTGGCTTTCCCAATTACGGCAGCGATGCCGAGATGCAGGCCGAATATATCTTTACAAATCTCAATCGTGTTCTCGAGCGGGCCGGTACTTCGCTCGCGCAAGCCGTCGAATCGCAGCTCTACGAGCCCAACCTTCTTACGTTCTACGACGTTGACAAGGTCTGGGCACATTACATGCCAACGCCGCCTCCCCGCAGCTCGATGGGCATGAAAGGCCTGATCGTACCGGGCGCCTTATGTGTAGCTAACCTGGTTGTCCTGGTGCCGGACAAAGACCATGCAAAAGAGGAATCGCGCAAAGGCCTGCGCTGGCATCCCGTCGAAGTGCGAAAAGTCAACTTCTCGCCGACTATTAAAGCTGGGCCCTGGCGGTTTTTTGCCGGTCAGGTCGCCAGCCAGGATTTCCTGTCCGTCCACGCGTCGCCCGCCGCTCTGCCGCACCATTTCTCCGACATTGAGGTGCAGACCCATTTCACTTTAGAGTTGTTGCGCGAACAACTCGAGGCAAACGATACGGATTGGCGGCACTGTCATCATGTGCGAATCTATCTCGTCGAGCCGAAGCGTGATTATCGCGGCTTTGTGCGGACTTGGAACCGCTATTTTCCCAACCCTCAGGATCGGCCTGCGTTGTGTTTTGTTCCATCGACCTCCATCATGTTCCCGGGCCCGCTCATTGAAATAGATCCGACTTGTGTGGCCATTTAGCTAAGAAGCAGCTGATTGAGGCGTGGTGCGTGGACCGATGAGGACTTAAGCCAGCGATAGATCACGTAGAGTGCGCCGGTACGGGTAAAGGCGTCGGAGTTGCAAGTGGACCAATTCGTCGAACTTGCTGCAGGCGGACTCGCCATTGGGGCTATTTACGGACTCATTGGCTTGGGCTTTTCAATGATCGTGCGCGCGACCGGTATTATTCATTTCGCCCAAGGCGAAGTGATGATGCTGGGTGCACTCGCAGGGTGGAGCGTCGCCACCCTGTTTTCTCTGCCGTTTCTGCTCGTTCTTCTGATTGGCACGATATTTGGCGGGCTTTCTGCTCTGCTGATGTACCTGCTTGTGTATCGTGTTCTTGGCCGGCGCAACGTCCCACTCAATAACATCATTATCTCCACCATTGGCATGTCCATTTTGGTGCAGAATCTGGCCATGCTTGCCTGGGGTACAGAGCCGCACGCGTATCCGAAACTGTTCGCAACGTCTCTCTATTTTATCGGTTCACTCCACATTTCGCCCCAACATCTTTGGATCATTGGATTGGGAGTCGGCCTGGTATTCGTCCTGCAGCAATTTCTCCGCCTCACCCGTACAGGTATTGCCTTGCAAGCGGTCGCACAGGATCCCGAAGCTGCGCAGCTTATGGGCATCAATTTGACTCGCTCTATTGGACTCACGTTTGCAATTGGCGGTGCAATGGCTGGTGGCTCCGGTGTGCTTCTCGGCTCGCTTTTTTATGCTTCGTTTACCATGGGCTTTGTTACCGGCATCAAAGCATTTGTCGCGGCGACCCTCGGCGGTCTCGGGAGTATCGGCGGCGCTTTGGTAGGCGGTCTCATGTTTGGCCTGATCGAGACCTTCACTTCTCAATGGATTTCAAACAGCTACCGCGACGCGGTCGGAATGATTTTGCTGATCTTCATATTGCTCGCCATGCCCGAGGGTCTCGTGGGGTTGTTCCGACGACGCTAAGTGAGATTGGCCCGATGTCGTTACTCGATGCAACGAGCTATCAAACGGCCCTAAGATACGGTCCCGCGCTCGTTGTCCTTATTTTAGCGCCCATCGCCTACAGTCAGACCTACTTCATTCACATTCTCGCGCTTACGCTAATAGCGGCCATTTCAGCGCTTGGCATGCAACTGCTTATTGGGTTTTCCGGTCAATTGTCGATGGGGCAAGCGGCGTTCTTCGGCCTTGGCGCTTATACGTCCGGTATCCTCACAAAAGAATATGGAATGCCTTTTGCGGTCGGCTTTCTCGCCGCCGGCGTTGTCGCAGGGACATCAAGCCTCATTCTGGTGCCCATCACGCGCCTGCGCGGCATCTATTTGGCTGTCGCGACACTCGGTTTCACGATTATCGTTCACTTGACGCTGCTCAATGAGGAATGGTTGACGGGCGGATCCTTCGGCCTTCTCGGAATTCCCTGGCCGTCGTTCGGACCGCTCAAATTGAATAGCGAGATCGGCGCTTATTACCTGGCTCTGTTTGTCTTGGTAATCATCTATGTCAGTTGTTATCGGCTCGTGGATTCGCGATTTGGACGCGGCCTGCAGGCCATCATGCTCGACGAAGATGCGGCGCGCGCAAACGGAATCAATGTCACGTTATACAAAAGCAAATGCTTTGTCGTTTCGGCAATAATGACCGGCTTTGCGGGCTGTCTCTTTGCGCATCACACGCGCTACCTCAATCCCAACGATTTCACGTTTTGGCGTTCGATCGACATTTTGATTATGGCTGTCGTTGGCGGAATCGGCAGTCTGCCTGGGGCCGTCATTGGCGCATTTATCGTCACGTTGTTGCCGGAATATCTTCGGGCCTTCGATCAGTGGCGCCTCGTCATCTATGGTGCGCTCTTGATCATCTTTATGGGGTTCGGCAAGGGAGGAGTTATCGGGCTGGTTGACTACGCCTTGCGCAGACAGACTATCGTCGCACTGCTGAATTTGCGACAGCGCGCAAAACAAAAAGTGGGCGAGCCATGAGGCCGGTTCTCGAATTGTCTCGCCTGACACGACGCTTCGGCGGCTTGATCGCGGTCAATGATATTTCGCTGTCACTCCAGTCCGGCGAAATTCGTGGACTGATAGGTCCTAATGGCGCCGGTAAGACAACCTTGCTGAGCCTCGTCGGCGGACAAGTACGACCGTCATCGGGAAGCGTTATATTTGATGGTATCGACGTTACTCGCAGGCGCCCCGACCAGCGCGCGGCGCGCGGCATCCGCCGGACGTTCCAAAACCTGAAGCTCTTCCCGGAAATGACGGCTTTGCAAAACGTCATGGTCGGCTTTCATAGCGCCGGTCGATGCGAAATCATTGAGGCCCTCTTGCGTACCCGCCGACAGCGCCATGAAGAGCAGATGATCGTCGATGAAGGATATCGGATTCTTGCGAGCATTGGTCTTGCGGAACAGGCGTTAAAATCGGCCGGATCGTTGGCGTACGGACATCGACGCCTCCTGGAGGTTGCTCGTGCAATTATCGCGCGCCCACGCGTCTTGTTGCTGGACGAGCCATGCGCCGGCCTAAACGTTTCCGAAGCCCTCGAGTTCGTCCGCGTGCTTCGACGTATCCAAGCGGATGGCGTGGCTATCGTCCTCGTTGAGCATCATATGGATGTCGTGATGAGCGCGTGCGATTTCATAACGGTGTTGAACTACGGCGAGCTGCTTGCGGAAGGAACTCCGGCACAAGTGCGTGAACATCCTGACGTCCGGGAGGCCTATCTCGGGCACGGCGACTTTCAGTTTTCGGGCCATGCTTGATATCGAAAACCTGGATGTCTTTTTTGGCGAGGTACAAGTACTCGCGGGAGTCAATCTGCACGTCGGGCAGCGAGAAATTGTGGCCCTCGTCGGTGCAAATGGTGCAGGAAAGACCACGCTTCTTAAGACGATTTCAGGATTGGTGCGTCCGGCTCGGGGGCAGATCGACTTCGAACACAATAACTTGGTCGGCCTGTCGGCGGATGCCATCGTGGCTCGTGGCATTGCGCACGTACCCGAAGGACGGAGGATTTTTCCTCAACTCACCGTCGATGAGAATCTGAGGGTGGGCGCCCACCTCGTTCGTGACGCTACGCAAATGGAATCAACGCTGAACGATGTGTACCACTTGTTCCCGCGCTTGAAGGAACGACAGCGACAGCCGGGGCAGACGTTGAGTGGCGGCGAACAACAGATGCTGGCTTTGGGAAGGGCGATGATGTCTAAACCACGGCTTCTCTTACTCGACGAGCCTTCGCTTGGCCTTGCGCCGCTCGTGGTCATGGAAGTGGCCCGGACGATTCCCATCTTCCGTCAGCAAGAAATGAGTGTTCTTCTCGTGGAGCAGAACGCCAATCTCGCACTTTCGCTGTGTCAACGTGGCTATGTCATGGAGCAAGGAAATATCGTTCTTTCAGATACGGCCACAAACCTACGAAACAATCCAAGAGTCATAGAAAGCTATCTTGGCGGTCCGGCGGAGGGTGGAGCTTTAGGGAGGTCGCAGGCCTTAGGCCAGCCCGTGTGACATTGTCGGCTACCTGCGGACCGACAAGAAGGAAGTTGAGACGGTCGGTGTAACGTTAACGTCAGGGAGAGAGTCATGATGAAGAGTCGTCGTAGCATTCTGAAAGCCGGCGCAGCGGTTGCCATTATTTCTGCGGCTCTGGCCGCTCAATCGGGCATGGCACGCGCCGAAATCAAAATCGGCGTATTCGGCCCGATGACAGGTGACGCGGCAGCCTATGGGCAAAGTGAGCGGCAGGCGGTCGACCTGGCGCTCAAGCAATGGAATAGCAAGGGTGGCGTTCTCGGTCAGAAAGTGGAAGCTGTCTATGGTGATGACGCCGGAAAGCCGGAGCAAGCCGTGAGCGTCGCGCAACGTCTCGTGACTCGCGATGGCGTTGTCATCCTGATTGGCAGCATCAGCAGCCCAGCGAGCTTAGCGGCATCTCAGGTCGCCAAGGAAACGCAAACGGCACAAATCGTCGTTGCGGGAACGGCTCAAAAGATAACCACACAGGGCAACGAATGGGTGTTCCGATCGGCGGTACCGGATGTCAAGCTCGCTGGCGATCTGGTCGATTTCATCCATGAAAGATATCCCGATCGTAAGAAGGTCGGCTTTATCTACGTGAATGACGATTTCGGCAAAGGCGGCTTGGATGCGTTCAAAAAGCGCGCTGGCGATTACGGCATCCAGATCGTAGCGGACGAAAAATACACGCGTGGCGATATCGACTTTACGAGCCAGCTGAGCCGTATAAAGCAGTCCGGCGCAGACCTGATGGTCGACTGGTCACGCTATGCCGAGTCGGCATTGATCCAAAAACAATTCAAGCAGATGGGTCTAAACATGCCTCGCTTTGGCTGCGATGGCCAAGCGCTCCCGAAATTCCGCGAGTTGGGTGGAGACGCTACCAATGGCTTCTACTACGCGACGCATTTCAGCGTCGCGACGGCAAGCCAGTTGGAGGGAGCCAAGCCCTTTATCAAGGATTTCCGGGCCGCCTATGGCCGAGCTCCGGATTACGTCGACTCCGAAGCCTATGATGCCACCAATGCGGCCCTTCGTGCCATCAAGGCGGCAGGAAGCACAGACCACAAGGCAATTCGCGATGCCCTGGCGCGTGTCAAGTTCGAAGGGACGCGCGGCGAATTCGCCTTTGACGCAAAAGGCGATCCGACATTTGCCACCCATGTCGTGCGGATCGAAAATCTAAAAGAAACTAACGCGCGCGACGAGTTGAAAAAGTAGCGCCTGAAAGGAACTCTTCGACAGAGACGCCGGCCGGAAAAAGCGCAACGCAAACGCTCGCAGGCGGTACGGCGTCTCTGTCGAAAGCAATTTAAATGTGAGTCGCGTCCGATGCCACGCCCGAATTTTTTGCGGGCGTCGACAATGGGAGGGACCTATGAAAGTTGAGCTCATCAAATCCGACGCGCCGCGTCCACTTGCTCACTACAATGAGGCGGTAAAGGCCGGACCATGGGTTTTCGCAGCGGGTCAAATAGCGAGCGATTACAAGACCGGCGTCCCAGCGGAAGCGCGACGCAAACCCGGGTTTCCCTATTATGGGGCCGACATCAAGCTTCAGACCCGATTTGTCTTGAACAACTTGAAGAAGACCTTTGCCGCAGCAGGCAGCTCGTTTGAGAAAGTCGTCAAAGCCCAGGTGTTTCTGACCGATTTAAACAATTTCAATGGCTTTGACGAGATTTGGCAGGAGTATTTTCCTGTACCGCCGCCGCGGACAACTGTCGGCACGACGGGGCTTCTGGTTCCCGGCACGCTGGTTGAAATTGACCTGATCGGGTATGCGGCTGATAGCGGCATCACCCACCAGGTCGTCAAATCGGATGCTCCGCAGCCGCTTGCCAACTACTCGGAAGCGATCGTCGCAGGTGATCTTATCTTTGCCGCAGGGCAATTGGCGAGTGATTTCAAGAGTGGCGTGCCTGTTGAGGCGAAGAAGCAAGCGGGGTTCCCGTTTTATGGCTCGGACATCAAGCGGCAGACGCATTTCGTCCTTAAAAATCTAAAGAAGACATTCGAGAAAGCCGGTGGGTCTCTCGACACGGCGTTCAAGGCTCAGGTATTTTTGCGCGACCTAGCGGATTTCAACGATTTCGACGAGGTCTGGAAGGAATATTTCAAGACACCGCCGGCACGCACAACTATCGGCACGACAGGACTCCTCGTCGAGGGCACCTTGGTGGAGGTGGATCTAATCGGTCATGTCGGCGGGCGGCCCAATACTATAAATCGCGTGACATCAAGCAACCCGCAGCCCTTGGCAAACTATTCCGAAGCATTTCGAGTCGGAGAATTGATTTTTCCGGCAGGACAATTGGCCAGCGATTTTTCATCGGGAATCGCCAAGGAAGCCCGAGTGGATCCGGCTTTTCCCTATTACGGATCGGCAATCAAGAAGCAGGCCAGATACATTCTTAACAACATCAAAAACACGCTGGAAGCCGCAGGCAGTTCGCTCGACCAGGTCGTCAAGGCGCAGGTGTTTCTCGTCGATCTCAACGACTTCTTCGCCTTCGATGAAGTCTGGAAGGAATTCTTTCCCGTTCCGCCGCCGCGCACGACTATCGGGACGTCGGGTCTGCTTGTCGATGACGCACGGGTCGAAATCGACGTGATCGCGATCATTCGTTAGAGAGCCGCAATGTGAATCGACACAGGGTCAGCTTACTTCAGCCACCGGCATAACGCTCCGAAGGTGATCGAAAAGACCCTGTGGAGTGCGGGATCAAAGTCGGCGCCGATTGAAACCGACGCCGATCCCTATTCACCGCAAGGAATTGCTGCGGCTAGTTTAGAGTTCGTCGCAGATCGACAGCTAGGTCAAGCTTTTCAGCGAAAAAACGACTCGCAGCCAACGGGATGCGAAGATGCGGTCGATTAGGACTAATAATACCAAATTTTCGTTAGCCTCGGCGCCTCGGCTGCCGGCTTGCTGAAACTGCTCGCGAGTAATCCCAGCCCATAGGAAAGGGAACAATGGTATGAAAATCGTCGATCTCTCACATATCATGAACGTGCACACACCCGGCTGGGTCGGCTATGCCGGCAACAAAATGTATTATGCGCAGAATCTGCAGACGCAGATGATCGTAGCGCAGCGCATCGACACGGCGCTGCACGTCGGCACGCATTTTGACGGCGCGATGCACGCCACCGACAACCGTAAGGGCGACATGGCTTCGCTGCCGCTCGATTATCTGGTCAACCGCGGCGTGGTGGTTGACATCTCCAGGCACATGCACGACTGGGCCGTGATTACGCCGGAGATGCTGGAGTCGGCCGATTCCGACATCCGTGAGGGCGACATTCTCATTCTGCATACAGGCTGGCATCGCCACTACGAAGGCCAACCGCAGCAGGATCTAGTGAAATACTTCTGCTATCACCCGGGACCGAATCTAGACACGCTGCATTGGATGCTGAAGAAAAAGATCAAATGGTGGGGCATGGATACCGGCTCCTGCGACCATGCCATGAACACGTCGATCCGCCGCATGCGGCCCGATCTCGCTGAGGAGTTCACGATAAAGCACGGCAAGACGCCTGCCGAGTTTTTCGGCACCTTCGAATTCACGCACAAGAATTCCGGCCGGAAGGTGCGGCAGGACATGTTCCCATTCCACAGCTGGGCGTTCCAGGAAGGCCTTCTGCATGCCGAGAACTTGGGCGGCGACATCGAAATTATGCTTGGCAAGCGCTGCCTGATCGGCGCCTTCCCCTGGCGCTACGAGGGGCTGGAAGGCTGCCCGTGCCGCATCGTATGTTTCCTCGATGCCGGCGAGGATGTGGAAGCTGTTGGTGATGCGGCGAGGGCAATCCCCGTGATGCCGGCCGTTTAGCCTGCGCCACGATGGGCGCCGGCACTCCTTTGTCGCGAAGCTCGTTGGCAACGTCCGTCAGCACTCGACGCAAAACCTCATCGCGGCACCAAGTCTGGAAGCGCCGATGCGCCGTTTTGTAGTTCGAACAGCTCGGCGGCAGCATGGGCCATTGCGCACCTGGGTTGAGAATCCACAGGACCGCTTCAAGCCCGCGCCGTGTCGCGATGGGTTTTCGTCCCGGGCGCCCGTCGGGAATATGCTCCTCCGGAAAATGACTCCGGATGCGCTCCATTGCCCGTCGCTGACCCGAATCATCCCACATTTATAGCTGATCAAGCTCGCACAATGATTTTGAGATGGGTTCTAGTCAAACTTCTCGCTGCCTGTGGGTTCTTGCAGCGCAGTCTGGTTGAGTCTGTGACGCAGTTCACTGATGCGAAAGTAGATCGCCTTGCGCGCTCTGTTCACCAGACCTAAAGGCTTATGCTCGGGCAGGCTGTGCCACGGATTGAGCGAAAGGTTCTCGCAAAAAAAGTCCAATTCCGGAGAGATACAGTTTTGCATCGGGATGACGATTGTGGCAACGTGTTCCGGGTTTGACACGTCCTCGCTCCACTCGACCTTCGAGTCCTCGATCGGTGTGCGTTGATCGACATAACGCTGAATGTAAAAATCGAACCGCATTTCGTTTCCCGACAGCGTGTGATTCATTTCACGCTTCAATGAAAAATCGGCCGACAAATATTTGCGCCATTTCGCAAAAAATGTCGGTGGTGTCGCCAGGCGCGGCTTGGCAAAATATTTAACGGCGATCTTCGGACCGCTGCGCGTACCCAGCCGATACGGGGTCATCGACCAATATTGGGAAAAAAGAGGGTTGATGATCAAAGAAAAATTGACTTTTATCGAGAGCGGGATTTCGCGGCCGCGTAACTTAGGCAAGGCGAAGATTTGCTTCAGGTAACCGCCGCTGTGAAATACGACGAGTGTGTCTCTATACCGCTGCAAATCGTCGATGAAAAACACCGGATTGTTGGCCAGGATGAAATCCTGCGTGTGGCTTTCGTCCTCCAGCAATTTTCTCCCCGGAACACCGACCAGCTTGATGGCCATGCCGCGGGCGTCCGGGACGCGTCCGCTCAACACCTCAGAGTTGCCGTTGGAAAACCGAATCCACGCCTGGTACTCTTGTCCGGGCTGAAATATACCGTGCCTTAAAGCGGGATCGAGATCCGAGTCGACGCGAAAGATCGCTCTCGCGCAGCCACTCTCACTTGCATGCGCGTCTCGGAGTGCAGGACGCCGGCCTTCCTCGAAACGCCTAGTGACGAAGTGATCGATGATATCTATAATCTCTTGCGTGAGTTTTTCTTCGAGCGCTTTGTCCGCCTTATAATATTCTTCACCCAGTTCCGTATCGATGTCGTCTTCGGCCGCGCTTTCGCGATTTGCTGTGCCCATCCATTTCCCCCTTGTATCTTTCGTGATGGCAGAGACCGCCGGATCACGCCGCGTCTCTCAATAGAGTCCTCGCTTCCCTCAGATCCATGGTCATAGCCGCGCGATCAAACGATTCATAAAGAGGCGCCAATCGCGAACGTATTTCCGCAATCTGGCCCTGAGCGCGCCACAACGAAGCGAGGCTGTTTGTGGCTCGCAGCTGCAGCAGGCGGGCACCTTGGCGAACCGAAACACTCACCGCCGCCTCGTAAGAGCGGTTGGCGGCGGATGCATTGCACTGACGGGCGAACAAGTCGCCTTTCAAGCGATGAAGTTCGGCTTCATACCAGCGTCCGCTGGTGCCGCTGACTTCAGCCAATGTTAGGTTGATAACATCCATGGCTTCAAGCGTCTGATCGCCGACAGCCAACGCTTGCGCGAGCAGATAGCGGGCAAATTGCACCCAAACTGGCGCTCCGGCTGCCTCCAGCGCGCCGATGCTTTGGCGGATCTCCGCTAGCCCCTCGTCGTGTTCGCCCAGATCAAACCGCGACCATCCGCGCAACATTCGGCCGCCTGCGAGCCAGAGAGGAAATCCGTATTCTTCCGACAAAGCCACTGTGCGGTCGGCTATTGGCAAGGCCAAGGCGGGTTCGCGACAGAGAACGTGGGCGCCAGCCAGGAACGAAAGGGCATAGCAGATGCTGTGCGGATGCCGCAGCTGCTCGGCATGGGATACAGCTTCCTGAGCGTGCGCGAGCCCAACACCAATGTCACCAAGCAGAACATGCGTGAGCCCCAAGTAGGCCTGGGCCGTGGCTTTAAAATCTTGCGAAAAAATAAGCGGCATCGGCCCGCGGCGAGCGAGCGAGTTTTGCAATTCATCGGCCGCGGCGGCAAACTTGCCGATCAGAAATAGAGACATCCCAAGGGCGCGATGAGCCATCAGGCGCGGCGCAGGGTCCTCGTTTTGGCGGGCGCGCGCTAAGAGTTCTTCGGCGAGGGTGCGAGACTCCTCGAATTCGCCGCGCGCTACGTAAACTCCGATCAATCCATTCGCGACCGAAATCGTGAGAGGCGACTCCTCGATCCCCTTGCATAATTCTTGCGCGCGCCCGAAGGCCCGACTGGTTTCGGCCGAGCCGAAACCCCTGCTTGCGGCAAGAGCGCTGCCGAGCGAATGCTGGACATTCAATTCTAATGCATCACGCTCCGGACCTGCCGGCAGCTCCAGGAGCAAAGCAAGAGCGGTCTGAAAAAGTTTAACGGCTTCGATAAACGTGGATCGCCTGCTCGCGTGTCGACCTGCCTTCAACCAGTAATCAATGGCCGGTTCAAGTTCGCGGGCTTCTGTCAAGTGATATGCGACAACTTCGGGCGAAGCACCAATCTCGCTGAACTGCTCGCGCAAGACGTTCGCAATTTTACCGTGGATTTCTCGACGCTGGTCGCGCAGTAAGCTCGCATAGGCTTCGTCCTGCACGAGGGCGTGTTTAAAAGTGTAGGTTTGACCGCGGGCGTAATCCCTCCGAAAGAGCAGCCCGGAAGCAACCAACCGATCGACTGCCCGCCCAAGATCCGTCTGCGATAGCGGCGCAATCGCCGCCAGAAGCTCGAACGAAAATTCTCGACCGATTGTCGCGGCAATCTGCGCTACCGTCTTCATTGAAGCAAGTTGATCCAAACGCGCCATCAGCGAATCGTGCAGCGTGTCTGGAATCCCGAACGTCGTCTGAGAATCAGTCGACAACCCGGACTCGACCACCGCCTTTGTCATCTCTTCGATGAACAGCGGTACGCCGTCCGTTTTGGCCACAATCAGCTCGACCAACGCCGGAGACAGCCCCGTTTTTTCGGACAATATTTCGACCATTGCGGTCGCTTGTGCCGTGTCAATCCGATTAAGCGTGATCGACGTTACGGTGGGTTCGCCCTTCCCAGATAATACGAATTCTGGGCGGAAAAGGAGCATGACAATGATCGGTTGATTTTGCATGTGATCACCGATCCACTCCAAAAATTCGAGCGACGTGGGATCTATCCAATGCGCGTCTTCGAATACCAGCATCAGCGGAAGTTGGTGTTGCGTCCGCAGTAGGGAAAGCAATGCGGCGCACGTCCTATTTTTTTGCTGTTGGGGCGCCAGTTCGAGCGGTGCATAGCGGGTTCCGGTCGGAATGGACATGGCCGCCGCCAGAAGCGGCACGATGGATTGGGCCTGTTCGGGGAGATGGCGGCTGACGAACCCGGCCAATTTCTCCAATCGGAGCGACGCCGGTGCGTCAAATTCTATCCCGGCTGCATCTTCAAGATGACGAACGATGGGATACCAGGCGCTATTCGTGTGATATGAAGAACACTGGAATGACGGCGCGCAGTGCATTTTTCCGTTCATGCGCTCTTTGAGTGCCGTCACCAGACGAGACTTTCCAATGCCGGGCTCGCCTGAAATGGTGACAAAATGCAATTTGCCGCAACATACCTCTTCACACCGCTTCTCCAGCAGCGCAAGCTCTTGTTCGCGACCAACAAGAGGGGTGAGACACGATGATTGGCGGGCTTCGAATCGGCTCGTAACGGAACTCGGTTTCAAGACTCGCCAAACGCGAATCGGCGCCTCGAAACCTTTGATGGCATGATTGCCGAGATCGTCGAGCTCAAACAGCCGGCCGAGTAGCCGGCGTGTCTGGTGCGAAACTACTATCTGGTTGGGCCCGGCGAGTTGCTGAAGGCGCGCGGCCAGATTCGGCGCTTCCCCAATCAGAGCGAACTCGCGGCTTGCGCCCTCTCCGATCAGATCGCCCACGACGACAAGACCTGTCGCGACGCCGACCCGCATCTCGATTGCCGGGACGCCCGGAAACGACAGCGCCGACACCGCCTTGACCATCTGCAAGCCGGCGCGGACCGCACGTTCGGCGTCGTCCTCATGAGCTACCGGGAAACCAAAATACGCCAAAAGGCCATCGCCCATATAGCGACCGATGTGACCCGCGAAATTGCGAACGGCGTCCCCGCAACAATTCTGAAATGCACCCAGCACGTGACGAAGGTCTTCAGGATCAAGCCGGGTGGACAGCGCGCTCGAACCGACCATATCACCGAAAAGGATCGTGAGATAACGACGTTCGGCTTTAATGGCGCCTGTATCGGCTAACGACTGATCCAAAGTCGACATTGGCGAAACCGCCCCCTTCGCGATTTCACGCGAATTCTGCCCATCGTATGATATGTCTCTATACGCTCGGCAATTATACTATACCACCAAGCACGCCATTATGCGAGCGCGACCGCGCCGTACTGGATCCGAAGAATGCACGTCATCGATTTTCGCTGCGCTTTCGCCGGGGCCGAGCACTCCTTCAATTCGTTTAAGAACCGATAAAGGAGTTTAATAAAGCGCGAGGACAAATATCCAACTTGCTTTTGCTTTATTGAGCATCGTTAACACGCCGCTTTTCGCACAATTGGTCCGTTCCGGCCTGCAGCCGCTTCGATCGCGGTGGCCGCTCACCGCAACGAAAAAGGCGCGGCGATTTCTCGCCGCGCCGAGGGATCGTTGTCGTGCGCCGTTATTTCTTGAGCGAGGCCTCGGCCTTGTCGAGAAACGAGTAGTCGACGTACTTCATCACCCAGGCGTCCGGATCCTTGACGAGGTCGGCCGGAATCTTGCCCTGCTTGGCGATCGTCGTCAGCCAAATGCGCGTCGACGGCATGTCGATGCGCGGCTGCGTCACGTCGACCGATTTGATTGCGTCGAGGTTGACCTTGAAGGAATTCGGATCGTTCATCTTCTGGGCGATCACGTGCGCCGTTTTCTCCGGCCCGTTCGCCTTGATCCATTCGGCGCCGCGCAGCGTGGCGCGCACGAATTTCTCGACCATATCCGGATGGTCCTTGAGGTAGCCGGGCCGGAAGGCAAGCTCGAGGCTCTCGGCGTTATGGATCGGCGGCAGCCGCTGGATGTAATGCAGAAGATTGGGCGCTTGCGCCACGGCGGCCGCTGAGGCGGGCTCCCAGCCGATGAAGGCTTCGACCTCGCCTTTCTCGATCATCACCGCGACGTCGCTGATCTTCGCCGGCACGTGCGCGACCTTGAAGCCCTGCGTCTGCTCGATGTAGCCGAGCACGGCGTCGTGGATCGTGCCGATGCCGGGTGTGCCGACCTTTTGCCCGGCGAGCTGCTTGACCGAGGTATATTTCTTTTTGCCGACGATCGGCGCGTTGCCCTTGGTCAGCGACATGACCATCGTCACTTGGCCGCCGCGCGCGGCAAACTGCATGTACGGCACGATTGCCGCGGTCACCGCGTCCAGATTGTTGAGATCGAGCAGGGCGGAGGGCCCGTTCGCGTAGGTCTTGCGCTCGAGCTTGATCCCTTCGTCCTTGAAATAGCCGTTCACCTCGGCGACCCAGACGTCGGCATAGTCGACTTCCGAGCCGGTCTGATCGCCGAAGCGCACCGTGCTGAGATTCTGGGCGGCGGCCGGCGCCGCCAACAAGCCCGATACGGCGGCTAAGCCCATCAGCAGCATGAGCGCCGCCGCCTGTTTGAACACCTTCATTTGCATCTGACTTCCTCCCTGTGGCTGGTCTTATCGTCCAATAAGCGGCCCGAGCGCCTAGTTGATCAAGCGCGCATTGCGGTTTTCGCCCGTTTCGGCTGCGCGGTAGCATCCGAGGCATGCAGCCAGTGCACGCATTCGGCGCGCAGCCGCATGAACTCGCTTGAGAGCGGATCGCGCGGGCGCTCGAGCGTCACAGGCAGATCGGCAACGATGCGGGCGGGCTTGGCGGACAATATCAGGATGCGGTCGGCGAGGAACACCGCCTCCTCGATATTGTGGGTCACGAAGATCACGGTGCGCACGCGATGTCGCCAGATGTCGAGCACTTCGCGTTGCATGCGCTCGCGCGTGGGCTGATCGAGGCTCACGAACGGCTCGTCCATCAGAATGAGATCGGCGTCGGTAGCAAACGCGCGTGCGATGGCGACGCGCTGCTTCATGCCGCCGGAAATCTGATGCGGATAATAATTCTCGAACCCTGTCAGCCCGACGATCTCGATGATTTCCCCCACCTTGCGCGCAATTTCGGCGCTGGGCGCGCCCTTGATGCGCAACCCGGTGGCGATGTTGTCCGACACCGTGAGCCACGGAAATGTCGAGGGTTCCTGGAAGACGAACGAGATGCTCTGGCGCTTGGGGTCGACCGGCGCGCTGTCGATCAGCACGGTGCCCCGCGTCGGCTTCAATATGCCGGCGAGATAGTCGAGCAGCGTGGTCTTGCCGCAGCCGGACGGCCCGCAGATGCAGACGAACTCGTTGGGCGCGACCGTGAATTTGAGGCGTTCGTGCACGACGAGGTCGCCATAGCTGTGCGAGGCGTCGACCTCCACCTTGGGGCGCTCGTTTGCGGGCTGCAGCTTCGGCATCGCGGTCCTTAAAGCGTCACTTGCCAGCGCCACCGGAACAGATACTTCTCGATCAGCAGGAGAATCTCGTTCATCAAAAATCCGATGAGCCCGATCAGCAGCATTCCCACGATGACCTCGGGCACCTGCAGCAATTCGGCGTAGTTGATCATCATGCGGCCGAGCCCGGTCGAGATGCCGCCCGCGAGCTCGGCCGCGACGATGGTGAGCCAAGCCGTTCCCAGGCCGACCCGCATGCCGGCCAGAATATCGGGCATCACGGTGGGCACGACAACATGGCACAGAATCCAGAACTTGCTCGCGCCATGCACCAGGCCGACCTTGCGGTGAATCGGCTCGACCCGCGCGACGCCGACCAACGTCGAGGTGAACACGGGAAAGAACGCTCCGAAGAAGATCAGGAAAGCAAAGCGCGCCAGGCCGGAAAAAAAGATGATCGCCAGGGGAATCCACGCAATCGGCGGGATGAAACGGAACGGCTCCAGGACCGATCGCGTTCGCGCGTAGACTCGCGGGTAAAGTCCCATCAGCAGGCCGAGAGGGACGCCGCCGAGAACGCCTAGACCGAACCCGACGAGAACCCGCTCGATGCTTGCCCAGGAATGGGCCCATAGCGAGTTGCCAAACGTGTCGCCATGGACGGCCAGACGCACAAACGCCTGCACCACCTTGAGCGGGCCGGGAAAGAAGGGCGACGCGATCGCCCAATCTGCGATCTGCCACAGGCCGAGCGTCACCGCCACGGCAAGGATGTTCCAGGCCACGGTCGTCAGTCCGCTGCCGACGACCGGCGATGTCGGCGAACTGCCGCCTTCGTGCGCGGTCGTCATCGTAGCCATCGTACTTCCCCCGTTAAGCGTGCGGCCTGCCGTTGGCGGGCGCTCGTATTGGCCGCGTGCGGGTACCCTTGCGAGCGACGCGCTTTGAGCTGCGCGCCTGCCCATTGTTGGCGTGGCGCGCCGTTGCCAAAGCGGATGCGCCTGCGTTGGGCCGCCAGCCGAGCTCTTTGGAAATCGCCGTCGCGCACTCGCGAATTTCCGGCAAATGGCTGCGGATTTTTTCCAACGGCATACTGGCGACGGGCGCCATGACGGCCAGACCGGCGACCGCCTCCCTTGCCCGATTGTAGATCGGCACCGCCAAACAATTAACCCCCGGCAGCAGTTCCTGATTGTCCTCGGCAAATCCGCGCCCCCGGATCTTTTCGAACTCGCGGGCAAGCGTGCGCCGGCTCGTTATGGTTTTCTTGGTATAGGCCGCGAAGGGAGCCGAGCGCAGAACGTGTTCGCGCAATTCATCCGAGCCGAAGGCCAGGAGCAGCTTCCCGCTGGCGCTGCAATGCACCGCCACCGGCGCGCTGTTTCGGATATCCACGCGCAGCGGCGCGGTCGATTCGACCCATTCGACGTAGGAGAGATTGCCCGCTTTCAAGACGACCAGATTAACGCGGACACCCAGCCGCTCGGCAAGCCCGTTCATGAGCAGTTGTCTTGGCGCGTGCCCGGCGCCGTAGCGCAGCGCGCTCACCGCCAGGTCCTCAAACGCCGCGCCGACGCGATAGCGGCGCGTGAGCGGGTCCTTGTACACGAAGCCGGCGCTTTCGATCGATCGCGCCAGCCGATAGGCGGTGGGTTTCGGCAGCTTGAGGGCGCGGCTGAGATCGGCGAGCGCGACCGGCTCCTTGTTTGCCGCGAGGTGCGCCAGCAGCCGCAGCGCTTTCAGGACCGGAGAGCGATCCCGCCCGGTTTCCAGTGTTTCGTCCAACGGAACGCTCCGTACCATCCAGCGACACGCAATCCGAAAGCTAATGAGTGGCGAGGAAAGCTGTCAAGGCAAGGGGACGCTCAGCGGTAACCGGCTAGCATAGGATCGCGCCAAATCCCTGCCATCGGTCGTCCATTCCCAGCGCCAAGCCGCCGTCGCCGTCGCGGCGAATGGCGGTGCAAGGCCCGTAATAATCCGCCGGTCCTTCCGTTTCGACCGTGCGAAACGCGGCCTGCAGCGCGGAGGCGACTTCCGGCGGAAAGCGGTCTTTCTCCAGCGTTGCGCGGTCGCGCGCTTCCGCATGAAAGCGCCCGCGCACGATGGCCTCCTGCAAGGGAATCCGACCGAAGATGTGGCGCGCCAAGGCGATGCCGATAATCGACGCGATGCGGCGCGCGCCGGGCGCCCCGATAGCGACGGCGGCGCCGCCGTCGCGCCGCGCAATGGTCGGGCTCATGTTGGTTACGCCATAGGCGCGCTCGCCGGCAATTTTTGGCTCCGGATCGCAGACCATTGGGCCGCCGTAATTCATGATGACGCCGGTATCGGGCAAGACCCAGCGGGCGCCGAACCAGAGCTTGCCGTGCGTCAGGGTGGCAGCCACCAGCATGCCGTCACTGTCCGCCGCATTCAGGTGACAGGTGTGGCCGTCGGCCGCGCCGGTGGTCGCCGCCGGTTTGCAAGCGGCGGCGCGGGCGACCCAGTCGGCAATTTCATCATCGGCAATTGTGTTCGCGCCCGGGCTGTTGAAACGATAGCTCCAGGCCGCAGCCATTCGCTCCGCGCAACGACGGATGCCGGCGGGCAATTCGAGGTCAGCGCCGATTTCGGCGCCTGCGGCCACAGTGGCAAACATGCAGATCGAGCCGCTGGTGCCGGGCGGACTGGAAAAGAACGCACTATCGCGCAGACGCAGTACCGGCGCCGGCGCGACCGTCACCGCCTTGAGCGCCTCGGCCCAATGGGCCGGCGTGATTTCATGCCCGGCATCGCGCAGGCAACGGCTGGCAAGAGTGGCGATCGGGCCTTCATAGAACCATTGCGGACCGTTGGCGGCCAATTGCCGCAAGGTGGCGGCGAGAGCAGGTTGCCGGATGCGCAAGCCGCTATTGCCGCTCGCGTCGCGCTCGATGCTGAAGCACTGATCGACAAATGGCGCGCCCGCCACCTCTGCCAAGGCGCGGGCGAGAGTGGTATTGGCCATGAATCCATCGTCAGCCAAAGCAACGGCCGGCTGCATGACCTCGGCCCAGGGCATGGTGCCGAAGGCGGCGAGCGCGGCAGACAATCCGGCCACGACATTCGGGATGACGCTCGCCGCCGGGCCGCGCGGCAAAGCGCGGCGGTAACTCTTCGTCGCCGCAAGCGGCGCCCACAAATTAAAGTCGATGCAGACCGGGGCTTGACCCGCAGGGGCCACGATCATGTGTCCGCCGTAGCCGCCGATGCCGGTATTGCAGGGATCGGCGACGCAGGAAGCTAGCGCGGCGGCAACCGCCGCATCGACCGCATTGCCGCCGGCGCGCAGCACCTGCCCGCCGGCCGCAACGGCTTCGGCCGAGCTCCCGGTCACCGCTCCTATTGCGCTCGTCATCGGTGCCTGCATGTGCCATCGAGCGCGGCCGCAATGCGAGAAGCGGGCCGGCGACCCCCTTGCCTTGACAGCTTTGCGCACTCCTCATTAGCTTCCGACCGCGTGTCGTCAACCGGTATAGTTCGTTCAGCTCAGTGAAACACATGCCGGAAGCGTCTCGCCTCAAGGACGTTGCCTTTGTCGGCCTCGGCGCCATGGGCAGCGGCATGGCGCGCAATCTCATAACGGGCGGCGTCAAGCTGCGCGTGTTCGACGTCGACGAGAAGGCGCTGACGCCGTTTCGCTTGCTCGATTGCCGTGTTGCCGGCTCGGCACGGGAAGCGGCCGCCGGCGCGCAGGCGGTGATGTGCAGCGTGCCCGATGTCGCGCATGTGGAAGCCTCGCTGCTCGGGGCCGACGGCGCCTGCGCGACGCTCGCCGAAGGCGCCCTCGTCATCGACCTGAGCACGATCTCGGCGAGCGCCAGCGACCGAATTTGCGCCGAGGTGCGCCGGCGCGGTTTTCGGTTCATCGACGCGCCGGTCGGGCGCACGCCGCGCGATGCCGCCGCCGGCACCGCGCTCGTCATGGCGGGCGCCGATAAAGCCGATTTCGACGAAGCCCGTCCCTTGTTTGCCTGCATCAGCAACCAGATCGTGCATGCGGGGCCGCGCGGCGCCGGCATCCGCCTGAAACTCGTCAACAACTACATGGCCATGGTGGGTACCGTGTTGGCTGCCGAGGCGCTCACGCTCGCCAACAAGGCCGGGCTCGACCGCGCTGTCACCGTCGAGGTCTTGAGCAGCACGACCGCCGGCCGCGGTCAGCTCATGGTAAACTATCCCAACAAGGTTCTGGCCGGCGATGTCGAGGCGGATTTTTCGCTGCGCATGGCGCACAAGGATGTATCGCATGCTCTCGCGCTCGGAGCCGAGGTTGGCGTTCCGCTCATGCTGGGGGCCGTCGCACGCGAAGCCTTCAATCTCGCCAAACCATGGAACCGGGAAAATGAAGATTATACGGCCATGCTGCTGCTTCTAGAGGACGTCGCGCGCGCCGAGCACCTTGCGCCCATCTATCCGGCGAAAGCGAGCTGATCGAAAACGGTCCATTAGCCGATGAGAGATAAGCGAATAAGCCAATGACCCCTTCGACCAATCGCGAAATCCGCATCATCGACACGACGCTGCGCGACGCCCATCAGTGCCTGTGGTCGACGCGCATGCGCACCGAGCACATGCTGCCGATACTGCCTCTGGCCGACGAGGTCGGTTTCGAATCGGTCGACCTGATGGGCACCGTGCAGTTCGACGTCTGCGTCCGCTTCCTGCATGAAGACCCTTGGGAACGGGTTCGCCTTGTGCACCAGGCGGCGCCGCACACGCGCTTCCGCACGCTCATTCGCAGCAAGAACATCGTCGCCTTCGATTTCCTGCCCGATGACATCAATCAGCTTTGGGTCGAGCGGCTCTACGCCAACGGCTTCCGCGTGATCGGCGCCTTCGACGGCCTCAACGACATCGACAATATCGTCGACTCTCTCAAGCTCGCGAAAAAGCTCGGCGCTTACACATTCGGCGCACTGTCCTTCTGCGAAAGTCCGCTGCATACCGACGAGCACTACGTCAAGACGGCGAAGGCGCTGATCGACCGTGCCAATGTCAGCTGCATCATGATCAAGGATGCGGGCGGGCTGTTGACCGTCGACCGCATCCGCACGCTGGTGCCGGCCTTGCGCCAGGTGGTGACCGACCGGCCGCTCGAACTGCACAGCCATTGCCTCACCGGGCTCGCGCCGCTCGTCTATCTGGAGGGCGCCAAACTCGGCTGCGATCAGCTTCACCTGTCGATCAAGCCGCTCGCCAACGGCGCCGCCCAGCCGGCCGTGCAGACGGTGGCGCGCAATCTTCGCCAGCTCGGCTTTGCGGTCAACATCAAGGACGAGCTGATCGACAAGATCAGCGCGCACTTCGCCGAGATCGCCAAGCGCGAGAACAAGCCGGTCGGCGTGCCGGTCGAGTACGACAATTTCCATTATCAGCACCAAATGCCGGGCGGCATGCTGAGCAATTTCCGCGAACAGCTGCGCGTGACCGGGCTTTCCCACAAGTTCGACGAGCTGCTCGAGGAGTGCGCGCGGGTACGCTCGGAGCTCGCCTGGCCGATCATGATCACGCCCTTCTCGCAATTCGTCGGCACGCAGGCCGTGTTCAACGTCATTCACGGCGAGCGCTACGTCATCGTGCCGAACGAAGTGAAGAAATACGTGCTCGGTTACTACGGCCGCCTGCTCGGGCCGGTCGACCCCAGCGTGCTTGACCGCATCGTCGAGAACGGGGCCAAGGACATTCCGCTCAAGCCCAGGCCGCTTGAGCCGCTGGTTCCGGCCTTGCGCAAAAAATATCCCTCGGCGTCCGACGACGAGCTCTTGCTGCGCGTTATGTTCGCGGGCAATCAAGTCGACGAGATGAAGAAGGCGCGCGCCAACGGGCAGTCGGCACAAGGGAACGTTCTTGATATGTTGAAGACGCTGCTCGCCGAAAAGCGCAGGGGCAGCGTCTCTATCAGGCGCAGCGACCTCGAGCTGAGCGTAACGGTCCAGTAGGGCGGAGCGACAGCAGGATGAAGGATCAAATCACGCTCGAGGAGATCAAGGCGATCATCGAGCTGGTCCGGCAAACCGAGTCCGTCACGAACTTCACGCTCAAATATGGCGACGTCGAGATCTCGCTCTCGCGCGGCGGCGGGGGCAAGACATCGATGAATGCGAAGGCGGCGTCCCCCGCGCAGCGATCATCCATCGACGTCGCGCCGATGCTGTCACCGCCGCCCGAAGAAGCGCCGATCGCCGGTGAGACGCACATCAAAGCCGATATCCAAGCGGGCGAAGGCGAGGTCATGATCAAGGCCCCGATGGTCGGCACGTTCTACCGCTGCCCGAAGCCGGGCGATCCGCCCTTCGTCGAGGTGGGCGATCCGGTGCGCGAGGACACGGTGCTCTGCATCATCGAGGTGATGAAGCTGATGAACTCGCTCGAGGCCAAGGTGAAGGGCGTCGTTGCGCGCATTCTGGTGGAGGACGCGCACCCGGTCGAGCATGGGCAGACGTTGATGATCATCAAGTTGAATGGAACCTGACGGTGGCCGAAAAAATCCGCAAGGTTCTGATCGCAAATCGCGGCGAGATCGCGCTCCGCATCGTGCGGGCGTGCCGGGAGCTCGGCGTCGAAAGTGTGCTCGGCTATTCCGAGGCGGATGCTAGTTCGCTTGCTGCCAAGCTCGCCGACCGCGCCGTCTGCATCGGCGGCGCGCCGGCCGCGATGAGCTATCTGTCCAAGGAACGCCTGGTCGGTACCGCGGTTGCCTTCGGCGCCGATGCCATTCACCCCGGCTATGGCTTTCTAGCGGAGAACGCGGGCTTTGCCGCGCTATGCCAGGCGCAGAACGTCATTTTCATCGGCCCCTCGGCGGACGTGATCCGCGCCATGGGGGACAAGATCGAGGCAAGAAAGATCGCGGCGGCCGCCGGCGTTCCCATCATTCCGGGTTCCGAAGGAGCCGTTGCGGACGCTTCGGTCGCGCGCGATGTCGCAATGGCGATCGGCTATCCGATTCTGGTGAAAGCAGCGGCCGGCGGCGGCGGCCGCGGGATGCGCGTCATTCAGTCGGCCGCCGAGCTTGATCGCGGCGTGAGCGAAGCCATGGGCGAGGCGCAAACCGCGTTCGGCGATCCCGCCATCTACATCGAAAAATACCTGACTGACATCCGCCACCTGGAGGTACAGGTTCTCGGCGACGGCACCGATGTCATCCATTTGGGCGAGCGCGACTGTTCATCGCAGCGGCGCAATCAGAAGCTCATCGAAGAGGCGCCCTGCGCCGCGATCGGCGAGGCGACAAGGAGCGCGCTATGTGCGGCGGCGATCGAGCTCTGCCGGCGCGTCGCCTACACAAGCGCCGGCACCGTCGAATTCGTCTACGACAACGGCGCGGACAAGTTCTATTTCATCGAGATGAACACGCGCATTCAGGTCGAGCACCCGGTCACCGAGATGATCACCGGGGTCGACTTGGTGAAGGAGCAGATACGCATCGCCGGCGGCGAAGGGCTGCGGCTCAGCCAGGGCGACATCCGGTTCTCTGGCCACGCCATCGAGTGCCGCATCAATGCCGAGGATCCGGCGCGTGATTTCCGGCCAAGCCCCGGCCGCATCACCGAGTACCTTCCGCCGGGCGGGCCCGGCATTCGCGTCGACAGCCATCTGGAGCGCGGCTATGTGATCCCGCCGTTCTACGATTCGCTGATCGCCAAGCTGATCAGCTGGGGCAGCGACCGGGCCGAGGCGATCGCGCGCATGGTGCGCGCGCTCGGCGAGATGCGCATCGAGGGCGTGAGCAGCACGCTTGCCTTGCAGCGCACGATCCTGCAAAGCGCCCGTTTCAGGGCGGGCGAGCTCAACACGCGTCTGGTGAACGAACTGGTGGCGGGGACCGCGCTGGCGGCCGAATAGCTGCCTCGGAGCTGAAGCGGCATAGAACGGAGCAACACGTGGCGAAGAACACAATTTTGACTTGCGCGATCACCGGCAGCCTGACCAAGCCCGAGATGAATCCCAATCTGCCGATCACCCCCGAGCAGATCGCAACCTCCGCGCTCGAAGCGGCGGACGCCGGCGCCGCCATCACCCATATCCACGTGCGCGACCCGAAAACCGGCGCGCCCTCCATGCAGCTTGCCTATTACCGGGAGGTGGTCGAGCGGATCCGCAGCAAGAACGACACGGTCATCATCAATCTGACGACCGGACCGGGCGGCCGGTTCCACCCGAGCGATGACGATCCGGTCAAACCCGGCCCGCGCACCAATTTCTTGCATCCTTCCAAGCGGGTTGCGCATATTCAGGAGCTCAAGCCCGACGTCGCCACGCTCGATCTCAATACGATGACCTTCGGTGGCGAGGTCGTGATCAATATTCCGCCCAACGTGAAGAAAATGGCCGCCGCGATCTACGACAGCGGCGCCAAGCCGGAGCTCGAATTCTTCGACAGCGGCGATATCCAACTTGCCCGCGATCTCATCAAGGAAGGCGCGCTGAAGACGCCCGCCATGGCTTGTCTCGTGCTGGGCGTCAAATACGGCTTCGCCGCCAGCGCCGAGACCATGCTCTATGCCAAGTCGCAGCTGCCGGAGGACATCGAATGGACCGGCTTCGGCATCGGCCGCGCGGCGTTTCCGATGGTCGCGCAGTCCTGGATTCTGGGCGGCAATGTGCGCATCGGCATGGAAGACACCGTGCATGTCGCCAAGGGCAAGCTCACCTCGGGCAATGCCGAGCTGGTCGAGAAGGCGCGCTGGATCGTCGAGAAGCTGGGCGGCGAGATCGCCGGCGCCGACGAGGCGCGCGAACGGCTCGGACTCAATCGCGGCCAGCAACGCTGGCAGTAAGCGCTGCTCATTTGCGGCTGGCTTGGCTTGCTTTGGCCCCTGTGTCGAGTACCGCAAGGCGCGTCGTGAGGGTCCGACGCAATTCGGCCAGTTCCGTTTGCATTCGATCGAGCCGGGCCTGTTGCCGGTTGAGACGGTCCTGCTGCTGTGCGACGAGCTCGCGTTGGCGTGTGTTGTCCGCCTCTTGCCGTTCGATCAACTGGTGCAGCTGCGCATTCTCGGCTTTCTGTCGCGCGTTCAGTTCGCCCTGGCGCGTAATCTCCGCTTCCTGCTGTGCATTCAGTTCGCGTTCCGCCTTCCACTGGTGCAGCAGCAGCGGGACGATCTCGATGTACTGCACCGAGTCCGGCCGGTTGTCGCGGTCCCGCACCACCAGTTCCGGCATCACCTTCTCGACCGCCTCGGCGATCAGGCCGTAATGCGTCGCTTCGGGCTCGCTCTTGTAGCGGAAAGAAACCGGGCGCAGTTGCGCAAGCTTTTCCGCGACATTGGCCGATGCGCCGGCAAGCGGTTTGATGTCTTTCTTGTAGCGCGCCGAGGACGTCACGACGCCGAGTTGCCCGGCCGAATTGACGACCACTGTAGCGCCGGACAGCGCCACGCCGGAGATGCCCGCGATGAAAGTCTTGGTCTGGGTGGTGCCGATGCGGGTGACGTTGCTCTCGCTGCCGTTGATGCCGGCGTTGCCTACATAGATGTCGTTGTTGCCGCTCGTGGTCAGCTTGCCGGCGCCGAAGCCCAGCGCGATGTTGTTGCTGCCGGAGGTCAGCCCAAGCAAGGCCCAGGTGCCGACGGCGGCATTGTTGTTGCCGACCGTTTTTGCATAGAGCGCCTGATAGCCGAACGCGATATTGCCGGTGCCTGTGGTGTTAGCGCGGAGCGCGTAATAGCCGCTGGCGGTGTTGCCGAACCCGGTGGTGTTGGAGATAAGCGCACTGTAGCCGCCGGCGGTGTTGCCGTAACCGGTGGTGTTGGAGAGGAGCGCGTAATAGCCGTCGGCGGTGTTGTCGTAGCCGGTGGTGTTTAAGCCGAGGGCGTCAAAGCCGCTGGCGGTGTTGTAGTAGCCGGTGGTGTTGGAGAAGAGCGCAAAAGTGCCGCTGGCGCTGTTCTCGTGGCCGGTGGTGTTGCTCTTGAGCGCGGAAACGCCGCTGGCGGTGTTGTTATTCCCAGTCGTGTTGGCGTAGAGCGCATAATAGCCGTTGGCCGTGTTGCTGGCGCCGGTGGTATTGCTGTAGAGCGCGGAAGAGCCGCTGGCGGTATTGTTGGAGGCGGTGGTATTATTATAGAGCGCGCCCGCGCCGCTGGCGGTGTTGAAGAGGCCGGTGGTGTTGGAGACGAGCGCATAATAGCCGCTGGCGGTGTTATTGTAGCCGGTGGTGTTGGAATAGAGCGCGTTAATGCCGCTGGCGGTGTTGTAGGAGCCGGTGGTGTTGACGTAGAGCGTCTGTAAGCCGCTGGCGGTATTGCCGATCCCGGTGGTGTTGAAGTAGAGCGCGTCATAGCCGTCGGCGGTGTTGTCGTAGCCGCCGTTCTCGCGGGCGAGTGCTCCGTCGCCTGTAGCGGTGTCGTTAGCACCGAGGCCCGAGGCACCGGCCGGGCAGAGACAGATCGCCGCGGCCAGTAGCCACAGTGGCAGATATTTGGACGCATGGTTGATCGAACGGATCGCCCCCATTGGCATTGCCAGTTCTCCTCTGTTTAAATCGGTTGATGCAAACCTACTGCCGCCCCCAGACACTGCTTCGCCCGTTGCCGGCGTCCGTAAACTACTGCGCCAAGGACTGGAGCGACAGGATACACGGTCTAGCGGGGTCGAGGGGGTTGCGCGGTGGCTCCGCAAGAGGACTCTGGCGCAACGGCGCACGCTACGCGTGCGGGGGCCGCCGAGCGACCGGGAAAGCGATCAGGTCAGTCGTGTTCGACGCCTCCGCTCATTTGGCGCCATAATTCCCTGCGGTTTGGTCGAGTGCCGCAAGGCGTGTCGCGAGCGTATGGCGCATTTCGGCCAACTCCGCCTTGAGCTGTTCGATCACTTTGCGCTCCCGCGTATTCTCCGCTTCCTGCCGCGCGTTCAGTTCGCGCTGCCGCGCAATCTCCGCTTCCTGGCGCGCGTTCAGGTCGCGCTGCGCCTTCCACTGCAGCAGCAGCAGCGGGACGATCTCGATGTACTGCACCGAGTCCGGCCGGTTCTCGCGGTCCCGCACCACCAGCTCCGGCATCGCCTTCTCGACCTCCTCGGCGATCAGGCCGTAGTGCGTCGCCGCGGGCTCGGTCTTGTAGCGGAAGGAAACCGGCCGCAGCTGCGCAAGCTTTGCGCCGGCCGATGCGGCGAGCGGCTTGATGTCGTTCTTGTAGCGAGCCGAGGAGGTGACGACGCCGAGCTGTCCGGCGGAGTTGACGACCACCGTGGCGCCCGACAGCGCCACGCCGGCGATGCCGGCGATGAAGGTCTTGGTCTGCCCGGTGCCAATGCGCGTGACGTTGCTCTCGCTGCCGTTGATGCCGGCGTTGCCGATGTAGATGTCGTTGTTGCCGGTCGTGGTCAGCTTGCCGGCACCGAAGCCCAGGGCGATGTTGTTGCCGCCGGAGGTAAGCCCAAGCAGGGCCCAGGTGCCGATGGCGGCGTTGTTATTGCCGACCGTCTTCGTATTGAGCGCCTGATAGCCAAAGGCGACGTTGCCGGTGCCGGTGGTGTTGGAATACAGCGCATAGTAACCATCGGCGGTGTTGCCGTACCCGGTGGTGTTGGAGTAGAGCGCGCTATACCCGCTAGCGGTGTTGTCGTAGCCGGTGGTGTTCGCGAAGAGCGCCTGACGGCCGAGCGCCGAGTTGTAGTAGCCTGTGGTGTTGGAATAGAGCGCTCTATTGCCGTCGGCGGAATTGCCGTTGCCGGTGGTATTGTAGAGGAGCGCCTCAGCGCCGCTGGCGGTGTTGGCGTAGCCGTCGGTGTTGTGTTCGAGCGCGGTAAAGCCGCTCGCTGCGTTGGCGTAGCCGTCAGTGTTGAGGTAGAGCGCGTAAGCGCCGCTGGCGGTGTTGTTGCTGCCAGTGGTGTTGGACTCGAGCGCGTCAACGCCGCTGGCGGTGTTGTAGGAGCCGGTGGTATTGTTGACGAGCGCGACAACGCCGCTGGCGGTGTTGTAGGAGCCGGTGGTATTGTTAAAGAGTGCCCAATAGCCGTCGGCGGTATTATTGTTGCCGCCGCTCTCGTCGGCCAGCGCTCCTGTGCCCGTGGCGGTGTCGAAGGTCCCGAGCGTGCCGGCGCTGCCCGCGGCCGGGCAGAGAGAGATCGCCGCAGCCAACAGCCATAATGATACATCTTTGGATGGATGGTTGATCGAACGAATCTTCCTTTTTGGCATGGACAACTCTCCCCCTAATTAAATCGCTTGACGAAAAGCTTGCGCCCCGACGGCGCCTCGCCCGTTGCCGGGCGTCCTCAATGACTTGCGTCAAGGACTGTAGCGACAGGATACACGGTTTAGTGGTGGGGTCGAGGAGGTTGCGCCGCGCCCGCAACAAGCGTCTGGCGGGACACCGCACGCCACGCCTGCAGGTCGGCTCCCCACCTGCATTGCCGGTGAGGTAGCGCCGGCTGCATCGAACGTGAGGAGGCCGAGGCGATCAGGTCAATCGTACTCGACGCCTCTGCTCATCTGGCGCTATTTTCCCCTGCGGCTTGGTCGAGTGCCGCAAGGCGCGTCGCGAGCGTATGGCGTAGTTCGGCCAGCTCATCGCGCAGCCGCGCAATCTCCGCTTCCTGCCGTGCGTTCAATTCTCGCTGATCCGCATTCTCCGCTTCCTGCCGCGCATTCAGTTCGCGCTGGCGAGCGATCTCCGTCTGCTGCGCCTTCCACTGGTGCAGCAGCAGCGGGACGATCTCGATATACTGCACCGAGTCCGGCCGCTGTGCGCTGTCGCGCACCACCAGCTCCGGCATCACCTGCGCGACCTCCTCGGCGATCAGCCCGTAGTGCGTCGCCTTCGGCTCGCTCTTGTAGCGGAAGGAAACCGGCCGCAGTCGCGCGAGCTTTTCCCCGGCCGATGCGCCGGCGAGCGGCTTGATGTCTTTCTTGTAGCGCGCCGAGGACGTGACCACGCCGAGCTGTCCGGCGGAATTGACCACCACCGTAGCGCCCGACAATGCCGTGCCGGAGATGCCGGCGATGAAAGTCTTGGTCTGCCCGGTGCCGATGCGGGTGACGTTGCTCTCGCTGCCGTTGATGCCGGCATGGCCGACATAGATGTCGTTGTTGCCGGTCTTCGTCGACTGGCCGGCGCCGAAACCAAGCGCGATGTTGTTGCCGCCGGAGGTCAGCGCGCGCAGGGCCCAGGTACCGACGGCAGCGTTGTTGTTGCCTCCCCCTTTTGCATTGAGCGCCTGATATCCGAAGGCGACGTTGCCAGTGCCGGTGGTGTTGGCGTAGAGCGCATAATAACCGTCGGCGATGTTGCCGTAGCCGGTGGTGTTCAAGGCGAGCGCGTTATAGCCGCTGGCGGTGTTGGCGTAGCCGGTGGTGTTGGAGCCGAGCGCCTGAAAGCCGCTGGCGGTGTTGTCGTAGCCGGTCGTGTTGTTGTAGAGCGCGGAAAGGCCGTTGGCGGTGTTATAGCTGCCGGTGGTGTTGGAGTAGAGCGCGGCGTAGCCGCTGGCGGTGTTGTAGATGCCGGTGGTGTTGGAGCCGAGCGCCTGAAAGCCGCTGGCGGTGTTGTCGTAGCCGGTCGTGTTGTTGTAGAGCGCGGAAAGGCCGTTGGCGGTGTTATTCTTGCCGGTGGTGTTGAGGTAGAGCGCGAAAGCGCCGCTGGCGGTGTTGTAGATGCCGGTGGTGTTGGAGTAGAGCGCGGCGTAGCCGCTGGCGGTATTGTACGAGCCGGTGGTGTTGCTGAAGAGCGCTCCATAGCCGCTGGCGATGTTGGAGCCGCCCGTGGTGTTGAGGTAGAGCGCGTTAGCGCCATCGGCGGTGTTAAAGTCGCCGCCGTTCGCGCTATCCTCATTGGCGAGCGCTCCAGACCCGGTGGCGGTGTCGTGAGCGCCGAGTGAGCCGGCACTAGCAACGGCCGGCCAGAGACAGACCGCCGCGGTCAGCAGCCACATTGACGGATGTTGGGACGCATGGTTGATCGAACGCATTTTTCCCATTGGCATGGACGGTTCTCCCCCTGTTTGAAACTCAGTTGATGCAAACTGTCGCCACCGGCGCAGGTTCGCCCGTTGGCGGCATCCGCAATCACCTCCGTCGAGGATTGGGAGCGATAGGATACACAGTTGAGTGAGGGGGTCGAGATCATGGCGACGCGCGTAAACAAGCATCCGGCGCGTGGCGCACGCCACGCCCGGAGGCCGGCGAGCAAACGGCAACGATCAGGTCAGTTGGGCTCGACGCCGCTGCTCATCTGGCGCCATTCGCCGCTGGGGCTTTATCGAGCGCCGCAAGGCGCGTCGCGAGCGTGCGGCGCAATTCGGCCAGTTCCGCTTGCTGGCGTTCGATCAGCTGACGCTGGCGTGCAATCTCCGCTTCCTGTCGCGCGTTCAACTTGCTCTGCCGCGCGATCTCCGTCTGTTGCGCCTTCCACTGTTGCAGCAGCAGCGGGACGATCTCCAGGTACTGCACCGAGTCAGGCCAGTTCTTGCTGTCGCGGACCACCAGCTCCGGCATCACCTTCGCGACCTCTTCGGCGATCAGACCGTAATGCGTCGCGTTAGGCTCGCTCTTGTAGCGGAAGGAAACCGGCCGCAGCTGCGCCAGCTTTCCCCCAGCCGATGAGCCGGCAAGCGGCTTGATGTCTTTCTTGTAGCGGGCCGAGGAGGTGACGACGCCGAGCTGCCCGTTGCCATTGACTACCACCGTGGCGCCCGACAGCGCCACGCCGGTGATGCCGGCGATGAAGGTCTTGGTTTGCGAGGTGCCGATGCGGGTGACGTTGCTCTCGCTGCCGTTGATGCCGGCGTTGCCGACATAGATGTCGTTGTTGCCGCTCTTGGTCAACTTGCCGGCGCCGAAGCCCAGCGCGATGTCGTTGCTGCCGGAGGTCAGTCCAAGCAGGGCCCAGGTACCGACGGCGGCGTTGTTGATGCTGCCGCCCGTGCTCGCCTTGAGCGCCTGATAGCCGAAGGCGACATTGCCGGTGCCGGTGGTGTTGGAGCTGAGGGCATAATAGCCATCGGCGGTGTTGCCGTAACCGGCGGTGTTTGCGTAGAGCGCATAATAGCCGCTGGCGTTGTTGCAACAGCCGGTGGTGTTGCGGTAGAGCGCGTAATTGCCGCTGGCGGTGTTGTTGTTACCCGTAGTGTTGGAGAAGAGGGCGAGATAGCCGGTGGCCGTGTTGCTGTTGCCGGTGGTGTTGGAGATGAGCGCGGAGAGGCCGCTGGCGGTGTTAGACGAGCCTGTGGTGTTGGCGTAGAGCGCGTAAGCGCCGCTGGCGGTGTTTTCGTAGCCGGTGGTGTTGTGATAGAGCGCGTAAGCGCCGCTGGCCATGTTGTCGTATCCGCTGCCGTTGGAGTAGAGCGCGAAGACGCCGCTGGCGGTGTTTTCGTAGCCGTCGCCGTTGGAGTAGAGCGCCCCGTTGCCCGCAGCGGTGTTATCGCGGCCAGTGGTGTTGTTGTATAGCGTGTCAAAACCGTCGGCGGTGTTGCGATAGCCGCCGTTCTCGTTGTGGAGCGCGCCCGTACCTGTGGCGGTATCGGTGATGTCGAGGGCTTCGGCGGCAGCGGGGCAGAGATAGATCGCTACAGCCAATAGCAGCGATGCCGAATATTTGGACGGATAGTTGATCGAACGGATCGCCCCCTTTGGCATGGCCGATCTCCCTTGTTTGATATCGGTTGAACCTATCGCTCCCGACGCAACTTCGCCTGTTACCGGAGCTGCGTAACGACTGCGTCAAGGACTGCCGCGACAGGATACACGCTTTAGTAGTGGGGTCGAGATCATTGCGATGCCACCGCTGCTTTGTCTCAAGATCAACAAGCTCAAATGGACGTTATTGCCCCGCTTTCGGACGCATAGCGACGAAAGCGCACCGCAGCGTATGTTTCGATTGGGTTGGCCCAAACTCCGCTCATTCTCGCCCGGCCAGGGGGCGGGCTCCAGCGGGAATCCAAGGCCACAATGGCAAAGCCGCGGATTCTGGGCTTGGATCCCCGCTTACGCGGGACGAGCGGGTGATTCAATGCGCAGTATCGTCGCATAACGAACTCGCTGCGACTTGGGCTGCGCCGAGGCGACGCCGCCGAAACGCCGGCCGCCACGTTGGACTACTGCGCGTATTCACGTAGTCTTCCAACGAAATTGAAATGCCCCTCGTTCCTCATCCGCCGAATGCGAGCGTGACATGCAACTGAGAAGAATCGTGCCGGCGACCGCATTCCTGCTGGCGGTTTTGGCTTCGACTACGGCTGCACAGGCCCAGGATCCGGTCGCGCACGGCCGCGCGCTGCTCAAGGAGTTCTGCGCCGGCTGCCACGCCATCGGCAAAACCGGCCGGAGCCGACACGTCGGCGCGCCGCCGTTTCGCTATCTCGGCCGCAGCTACGATCTCGACCAGTTTCCGCAAATGCTGGAACGCGGATTTTCCTCGGGCCACCCCGATATGCCGACCTACAAATTCATCGGCCGCGACGCCCGCGACGCAGCCGACTATCTGCGCACGATCCAGGAATAAAGCGCCGGCGCCGGTAATTAGAGCTATATGACTTTAGATTGATTGAGGAGCCGCCGCAGACTCGCTTCACCTCTCCCATGGGGAGAGGTCGGATCGCCATAAGCGCGACTACGCGCTTCTTCGACGCGCTATGGCGATCCGGGTGAGGGGTTAAAGACTATCGAGAGTCTCGAACCCCCTCACCCCGACCCTCTCCCCAATGGGGAGAGGGAGAGCGCCGTGCTCGCGGAAGCCCTCTCGACTTAAAGACATCATGCTTTAGCGGTCGATGGTGATCTCGTCGGTGAGCGCGCGCGAGACGCAGATCATGATGTTGTCGGCGCGTTCGTGCTCGGCCAGCACCAGGTCGCGATGGTCGGCCTGGCCGGCCAGCATCTTGGTGCGGCAGGTGCCGCAGGTGCCGGTCTCGCATGAGCTCGGCACCTCGTAGCCGTTGTCGCGCAACACTTCGAGGATTGTCTTGCTGGTCGGCACCTCGAAGACCTTGCCCGAGCGCGCCAGTCTCACCTTGAACGGCTTGTCGGTCGGCTTGTGGGTCTCGGCGTCGCTGAACGCCTCGAAATGCACCGCGGTGGACGACCAGTGGTCGGTCATGGCGCGCACCGCTTCCATCAGCGGGCGCGGCCCGCAGCAGTAGAGGTGCTCGCGGTTCTTGCGCTCCTTAAGCACCGGACGCAGGTCGAGCGAGCGCGCCGGATCGCCGTCATCGTAATGGATGGTGACCGTGCCGGCGAATTCGGGCGCGCTCAACTCGTCGCGAAACGCCGTCGCTTCCGGCGAGCGCGAGCAATAATAAAGGCGGAAGCGTTTCTTCTGCGCCTGCAGCTCGCGGATCATCGCCATGATCGGCGTGATGCCGATGCCGCCGGCGATGAACAGAAAATCCTGCGCCCGCTGCGGCAGCCCGAAATCGTTGATCGGACCGGTGACCATCAGGCTGTCGCCGGCCTTCACGGCATCGATCAGGTTGATCGAGCCGCCGCGCCCGTTTACCTCGCGCTTGATCGCGACCAGATAACGGTCGCGCTCGGCCGGGTCGTTGCACAGTGAATATTTGCGCAGCAGGCCGTTGGGCGTCTTGATCGTGACATGCGCGCCGGCGGAAAACGGCGGCAGTGGTTTGCCATCGGGGTCGCGGAATTCGAACAGATTGATGCCGTCGGCGATCGTCTCGTTGCGCGTCACGCGCAGTGGCATCATCTGCGATTGATCGGTCTCGCTCATCGTTTCCGCTGATAAGACTGGTGGGACGCCCAACAAGTGGCGACTTTTCGCCCGCCATGCAAGGGGTTATTCGCTTACGATAGGCGCGACGAGATACGCGGCAAACTGCGCGGTTGACCGCCCGAACAATCCATGGCTGTTAGCTCTCGAGAAAAAGGTCCGCCATGCTCCGCGACGACATCAACACCGCCCTGAAAGAGGCGATGAAGGCCAAGAACGAGCGCGCGGTCTCCACGCTGCGCATGGTCAACGCCACGCTGAAGAATGCCGACATCGAGGCGCGCGCGACCGGCAAGGCGCTGGGCGAAGCCGAAGTGCTCGGCATCCTGCAGAAGATGATCAAGCAGCGCCAGGAATCGGTCGAGCTTTACAGACAAGGCGGCCGCGACGACCTGGTGAAGCAGGAGGAAGAAGAGATCGCCATCATCTCCGGCTACCTGCCCAAGCAGATGTCGGAGCCCGAGATGAGCGCGGCCATCGACGCCGCCATCGCCGAGACCGGCGCTTCGAGCATGAAGGACATGGGCCGCGTGATCGGCTCACTGCGCGGCAAATATGCCGGGCAGATGGATATGGCGAAGGCAAGCGCTCTGGTGAAGGCAAAGCTGCAGTAGGCGGTGCAGCGAGTCTCGGCCGGACTCCCTCTCCCCTTGGGGGAGAGGGTTGGGGTGAGGGGGCTAGTGACTCTTGATAGGCAATATCCCCTCACCCGCCCGCCTTCGCTACGCTGCGGCGGGCGACCTCTCCCCATGGGAGAGGTGACGCGAGCGCGCTGCGCGTTTTTTCGCAAATCAGTAAATGCTTTCTGACGCTTTCAGCAGCACGTCGGCCAGCCGTTCGGCCCATTGCCGCTGGCCCGGCTCATCGGCGATCAAATCCTGGCGTATTTCGATTGCGGCATGCGGAATGCTGCGCTGCTCGCCGTGCACCGGAATCGTGTAATCGGTGTCGTCGCTCACGTCATAGGGCTCGTTGTCGCCGACCACGAGATCGCCCCGGCTCCGCAGCAGCGCGAGCAGCGCCGCGGCGAGCGCGCGATAGCGGTGATAGAGCACGCCCGCCTGCCACGGCCGTGTAAAGCCGGCATAGACCGGCGTGAAGCTGTGCAGCGAAATCAGGATTGTCTCGCGTCCCGCGCTTTTTCGCGCGTCGATATGCCCGGCGATGGCGCGATGATAGGGCATGAAAATCTCGTTCAGGCGCAGCTCGGCCTCGGCCGGCGTCAAGTTCTCGTTAGCCGCTATGCGCGTTCCTTCGCTTAGCGTCGCGATCGAGGTCGGGCTGCCCGGCGGCCGGTTGCAGTCGATCACCAGCCGCGAATAGGGCTGCATGATGAGACTGGCATCGAGCCGGTCGACGAGTTCGCGCGCCAGCCCGGCAATGCCGATATCCCAGGCGATGTGGCGCGTAAGCTCTGCTTCCGAAAGCCCGAGATCGCCCAGCGCGCGCGGAATGCGCCGCCCGGCGTGATCGCACACGAGCAGAAACGGCGATGTGCCGGCCGCGCGATATTCGACGACCGCCGTCGGCTCGTCCGGCGCCAGCAGCACCGCTGCCGCCGGCTTCAGCACTGCCTTTCCAATCGGCATTGGCTGCCCATGTTTTGTACAGCGAGGAAGCGAATTTCCCATTACGCTAGGACAGATTCGAACCTACATCGGCCCCTTACGTTATCGCGAAACAACCAAAGCCGACATGCCAGTGCTGACGATCCGCCACAAGACCGAATACAGCTACGCCAATCCGGTGTCGTTCGGCGCGCATCGCGTCATGCTGCGGCCGCGCGACAGCCACGATCTGCGCGTGATCGCCTTGCGCATGACGATCGATCCGGAGCCGGTCTCGCTGCGCTGGATTCATGACGTGTTCGGCAACAGCGTCGGCATCGCGAAATTCGATGCCCGCTCCGACCGCCTGCTGTTCGAAAGCGAGGTGACGATCGACCACGAGCCCAAGCACGGCATCGATCTGCCGCACGACGACGAGGCGTTCTTCTATCCGTTCCATTACGAGCGCGCGGAGATGCCCGACCTTGCGCGCTCGATCAAGCGGCAATATCCCGATCCCGCGGGCAGGCTCGCGGCCTGGGCCCGGCAATTCGTGCGCGCCGATGGGCCGACCAATACGCGCGACCTGCTGATCGACATCACGCATGCCATCAAGGACCAATTCGTCTACCGCCGCCGGCACGTAGCCGGCGTGCAGAAGCCGCTGGAGACCTTGCGCCTCGGCAGCGGCAGCTGCCGGGACTTCGCGCTGTTCATGATCGAGGCGGTGCGCTCGCTCGGCTTTGCCGCCCGTTTCGTCTCGGGCTACTTGCATGTACGCGGCGATGGGGTTGGCGTCGGCGGCGGCTCGACCCATGCCTGGGTACAGGTCTATCTGCCGAGTGCCGGCTGGGTCGAATTCGACCCAACCAACGGCGTCGTCGGCAATCACGACCTCATTCGCGTGGCGGTGGCGCGCGAGCCGCGCCAGGCGGTGCCGCTTTGCGGGACCTTTACCGGGCTGCGCGGCGATTCGATCGGCATGAAAGTCGACATCGATGTCGTTGCCCAAGTCTGAGATGTGCGGCGATGTTGATCAAAATCGGTTTCGATATCGCCTTCACCGCGACGCGGCCCACGCCCATGGTGGTGATGCTGAGCGTGCATCCCTCGCGGGTGGCGGACCTGGTCGGGCCGGAAAACATCGTTTGCGATCCGCCGACGCCGCTGCATTTTTACCACGACAGTTTCGGCAATTTCTGCGGGCGGTTGATGGTGCCGACCGGCCGCCTGCTGCTGAGCAACCATGCCGTGGTGCGCGACAGCGGATTGCCCGATGAGGTTGCGCCGGACGCCCAGCAGATTCCGGTTGAGCATCTGCCGGACGAGGTCATCTTGTTCCTGCTCGCCAGCCGGTACTGCGAGACCGACCGGATGATGGATTTGGCCTGGAGCCTGTTCAAGGATACACCGCCCGGCTGGGGGCGCGTGCAGGCGATCTGTGACTACGTCAACAGCCACATGACCTTCGGCTACCAATTCGCCGCGCCGACCAAGAGCGCGCATGACGCGCACGGCGAGCGGCGCGGCGTCTGCCGCGACTTCGCCCATCTTGCGGTGACACTCTGCCGCTGCATGAACATTCCGGCGCGCTATTGCACCGGCTATCTCGGCGATATCGGCGTGCCGCCGGAGGACTCGCCGATGGATTTCAGCGCCTGGTTCGAGGTTTATCTCTCCGGCCGCTGGTTCACGTTCGACGCCCGCCACAACACGCCGCGCATCGGCCGCATCCTGATGGGCCGCGGCCGCGACGCCGCCGACGTGCCGCTCGCCACCAGCTTCGGCCGCACCGAGCTCAGCGAATTCAAGGTCTATACAGATGCAGTGACCGGGGGTTGAGGCGTTAGGCCCGCTTCTTGGTCTTCTTGCTCTTCTTCTGCTGCATGTACGAGCGCAGCACCGCATTCATGCGGCGCTGATAGCCGGCGCCCTCGGCCTTGAAATAGTCGAGCACGTCCTCGTCGACGCGGATCGAGATCGCCTTCTTCTTCGGCGGGATGACGAGGACGGCTTCGTCCCAATCGAAATCGAGCGGCACAGCGTCCGGATCGTTACGGATCGATTCTTCGATCTGCTCGTCGGTGAGCGCATCAAGTGCGGCCCAGTTAGTTTCACTTTTCCGGCGTTCTAGTTTGCCCCCGGGATGCTCCACAATATGTGTGCCATCCGGTAGTGAAGCCACCAGTGTGACAATGTGTTCCTTATGTTTTTTCTTGGCGGTCATATTGCTTTCGTTCGATTCTTCGGGCCGGCCGGGCGGAAATTATTCGGAGTCTATCTCCTCGTTGCGTAAACACGACCGCGATCAGCCTTCCATGCACACTTCCAATCGATACGAACCGCTCCTCGCCTGAGCGATGTGACGAGCGAAATGTGAACTGACTCGGATCATCGAACACTTGTACCGCGTCGACAAAATCAATCTGGTGTTTGATGACGTTGGCATGGCGCTTAATGTCGTCCCATTCGAAGGCAGAAAAATCATTCATTGCCGAACATCCGTTTGAACGTTCGGACATGCAGTAGCCGAACGCGAGTTAGTTTTGCCGTCTGGCGAACCAGACGGCACCACTGCCCGTTTGGATGTTTCCTGCCCTATGCGGTTCTTGATTCTGAGATCAAGTTGATTGACTGTATATACACTCGTATGCGATTGAAGTCAAACAATTCACCAGATCCGACGGCGCACTTTCGTCCTGTGAATTGTGAGCAAAAGGCCTCAATTTTTGTCTGACCCGACGGTTCTCGCGATTTGCCGAGGAAAATCTCAATTTTGCACGGTATTACAATTATGAGAGCAACGAATCACCCCGGCTGAACAAAAGGGAGCAGTGCTGCTGGCACCGCCAACCCATGCGCTTCCCGCCCGCCTTCCTCGACGAACTCAAAGCCCGCCTTCCGGTCTCGGAAGTCGTCGGGCGGCGCGTCAAGCTCGTGCGCGCCGGGCGCGAGTTCAAGGGGCTGTCGCCCTTCAACAAGGAGAAGACGCCGTCGTTCTTCGTCAATGACCAGAAGCAGGCCTGGTTCGATTTCTCCGCCGGCAAGAATGGCTCGATCTTCGATTTTGTGATGGAGACGGAAGGCGTCTCGTTCCCCGAGGCGGTCGAGCGGCTCGCCCAGATGGCCGGCGTGCCGCTGCCGAAAATCTCGCGCGAGGAGGAAGAGCGCGAGCAAAAGCGCAAGTCGCTGCACGAGGTCATGGAGCTGGCGGCGAAGTTCTTTTCCGACACGCTGGCCGCGCGCGCGGGCGCCAAGGCGCGCGGCTATCTCGCCGACCGCGGCATCGACGCGGCAACCCAGCTCAAATTCCGGCTCGGCTATGCGCCTCCCGAGCGCTTTGCGCTGAAGGAGCATCTCGGCTCGCATGGCGTGCCGGTCGAGGACATGGTGGAAGCCGGTCTCTTGGTTTCCGGCGACGACATCCCGGTGCCGTTCGACCGCTTCCGCGACCGCGTGATGTTTCCGATCACCAACCTGCGCGGGCGCGTCATCGCCTTCGGCGGGCGCGCGCTGGAGAAGGATGCGCCGGCGAAGTATTTGAACTCGCCGGAGACGCCGCTCTTCCACAAGGGCGCGACGCTCTACAACATCGCGACCGCGCGCCAGGCTGCGCATGATGGCGCCGGCAAGGTGCCGCTGATCGCGGTCGAAGGCTATGTCGACGTCATTGCCATGGTCGGCGCCGGCTTCCCGGCGACGGTTGCTCCCCTCGGCACCGCGCTGACCGAGGATCAGCTGGCGCTGCTCTGGAAAATGGCCGACGAGCCGGTGCTCTGCTTCGACGGCGATGCCGCGGGCTTGCGCGCCGCCTATCGCGCGGTCGATCTCGCGCTGCCGCGCCTTCTGCCCGGCAAGAGCTTGAAATTCGCCACGCTGCCGCAGGGCCAGGACCCGGACGATCTAGTGCGGGCCGGCGGGCGCGAGGCGGTCGCCGATGTGATCGGCGCGGCGCGCCCGTTGGCGACGATGCTGTGGGTGCGGGAAACCGAAGGCCACGCGTTCGACACGCCGGAGCGGCGCGCGGCGCTCGAAACGCGCCTCAATGCGCTGACCGCGCAGATCGGCGACGAAGCCGTACGCAAATATTATCGGCAGGATTTCAGCGCCCGCATCGCGCAGTTCTTCGCCCCAGCGCAAGGCGCGCGCGGAGCTCGCGAGCGCAGGCGGCAGGATTGGCGCCCGCAGGACTGGCGCCAGCGCGGCTCAAGCGATTGGCGGCAGCGCAGCGATCCGCGCCCAAGCCCCGGCGCCAAAGGCGCGCCCTATGTCGTGGTCAGCCAGCAACTCGCCTCAAGCCCGGTGCATCGCGGCCACCGCAGTGCGGTGCCGCGGCGCGAGGCGCTGATCCTGCAGGCTGCGCTTAATTATCCCTGGCTGCTGCATGACCACCTGGAGGAGCTCGCCTCGCTCGAGTTCCGCCATGCCGACGCTGAGCGGCTCAAGGGCGCGCTGATCGATATCGCCGCCCATGCCGCGGCCGTCGATGCCGAGAGCATCCAGGCGGAGCTCGCCGCCCGCAATCTCGGCGATGCGATGCAGCGCATCGCCGCCTCCATCACCACGGTTTCGGTCTGGGGGGCCCGTCCGGAGGCCGCGCCGGACGACGTTCTGGTGACATGGCAGCAGCTTGTCGCCTTGCATCGGCAGTGGCATTCCCTAACTAAAGAGCTCAAGGATGCCGAGCAGGCGCTGGGCCAGGACAACAGCGAGAGCAACTACTTGCGGCTCTGCGACGTCAAGGCACGCCTGTCCAACATGGACGGAACCGAGGCCCTGATCGAGGGCTTCGGAGCCTCTTCCGGTCGGGGCGTCCGTAGCTTATGAGCATGTCCGCGGCCGCTCGGGGCCTGCTGGAATGCCGGGCCGAAGGGGAATAAAAGGTCGATTCCCACGGTACTTCACGGTTAATCGGGGCTTAAGCGGGCTCCGAGGACACTGGCGACCTGATTCGGGGGCGGCGCTTTCCGGCGCGGCCCTTTTTGGCCGTGGCCTTATTATAGAGGGGGTGCGTTTCCCCCCGGGGCCGGTGGGCGGTCCAGGAGAGACAAGCAATGGTGACAAAGGCAAAGGCCGCGCAAAGCAAAGAAGAAGCCCCGGAAAAGGAAGCCGAGGGCACTCCCGATTCGCCGCTGCCGCTGCTCGATCTCACCGATGCCGGCGTCAAGAAGATGATCAAGGCCGCCAAGAAGCGGGGCTATGTCACCCATGAGCAGATCAATGCCGTCTTGCCCTCGGAGGAGGTCACCTCCGACCAGATCGAAGACGTCTTTGCCATGATCAGCGAAATGGGCATCAACGTCGTCGAGAGCGACGAGGCCGACAGCGACGACAGCGAAGAAAAGGGCGCCGGCGAGGAAGCCGACGACGATGACGAGGGCGGCGAACTGGTCGAGGTCTCGGCCAAGCCGCTCGCCACCAAGGCCGAGAAGGAGCCTTCCGAGCGCACCGACGACCCGGTGCGCATGTACTTGCGCGAAATGGGCTCGGTCGAGCTCTTGTCGCGCGAGGGCGAGATCGCCATCGCCAAGCGCATCGAGGCCGGCCGCGAAGCCATGATCGCCGGCCTGTGCGAGAGCCCGCTCACCTTCCAGGCCATCATCATCTGGCGCGACGAGTTGAACGACGGCAAGGTGTTCCTGCGCGACATCATCGATCTCGAAGCGACCTATGCCGGCCCCGACGCCAAGAACATCCAGCCGCCGGCGATCGGACCCGACGGCAAGCCGATCGTGCCCGCCGCGGTCGGCACGCCGGTGCCGGGCGCTCCGCATCTGCAGGTGGTGCAGGCCCCGGCTGCGCCGCCGGCCGCGCCGCCTAGCGCCACACCGTTCAAGGCCGACGGCGAGGGAGGCGGCGAGCGCGACAGCTTGAGCGAGGACGGCGAGGAGAAGGATCCGGCCGAGGCCGCCGCCGAGAGCGATTACGACGAAGACGACATGGAGAGCTCGCTCTCGCTCGCCGCGATCGAGGCCGAGCTCAAACCCAAGGTAGTCGAGACCTTCGACAACATCGCCGATAGCTTCAAGCGCCTGCGCCGCCTGCAGGAGCAGGACATCGAGTTCCGCCTGAAGAACTCCTCGCTGTCGCCGGCGCAGGAGCGCAAATACAAGAAGCTGAAGGAAGAAATCATCTCCGAGGTGAAGTCGCTGCGCCTCAACCAGGCGCGCATCGATTCGCTGGTCGAGCAGCTCTACGACATCAACAAGCGGCTCGTCTCCAACGAGGGCCGCCTGATGCGGCTCGGCGAGAGCTACGGCGTCGCGCGCGAGGACTTCCTCAAGCAGTACATGGGCTCCGAGCTCGACCCGCGCTGGCTCAACCGCATCTCCAAGCTGTCCGCCAAGGGCTGGAAGACCTTCGTCGCCAAGGACAAGGACCGCATCAAGGAAATCCGCGCGCACGTGCACGACCTCGCCGCGCAAACCGGCGTCGAGATCGCCGAATTCCGCAAGATCGTGCACATGGTGCAGAAGGGCGAGCGCGAGGCGCGCCAGGCGAAGAAGGAAATGGTGGAGGCGAACTTGCGCCTGGTCATCTCCATCGCCAAGAAATACACCAACCGCGGCCTGCAATTCCTCGACCTGATCCAGGAAGGCAACATCGGCCTGATGAAAGCGGTCGACAAGTTCGAGTACCGCCGCGGCTACAAGTTCTCGACCTACGCCACCTGGTGGATCCGCCAGGCCATCACCCGTTCGATCGCCGACCAGGCGCGCACCATCCGCATCCCGGTGCACATGATCGAGACCATCAACAAGATCGTGCGCACCTCGCGGCAGATGCTCAACGAGATCGGCCGCGAGCCGACGCCGGAGGAGCTCGCCGAGAAGCTCGGCATGCCGCTGGAGAAGGTGCGCAAGGTCTTGAAGATCGCCAAGGAGCCCTTGTCGCTGGAGACTCCGATCGGCGACGAGGAGGATTCGCACCTCGGCGACTTCATCGAGGACAAGAACGCCATCCTGCCGATCGACGCGGCGATCCAGTCGAACCTGCGCGAGACCACGACGCGCGTGCTCGCCTCGCTCACCCCGCGCGAGGAGCGCGTGCTGCGCATGCGCTTCGGCATCGGCATGAACACCGACCACACGCTGGAGGAAGTCGGCCAGCAGTTCTCGGTCACCCGCGAGCGCATCCGGCAGATCGAGGCCAAGGCGTTGAGGAAGTTGAAGCATCCGTCGCGCTCGCGGAAACTCCGCAGCTTCCTCGACAACTGATCATCTGTCGTCCCGGGCGAGCGCGGAACGCGCGAGGCCCGGGACCCATACTCCGCAGCCCATCGATAGCGCGGGGCGTATGGGTCCCGCCTTCGCGGGGACGACGAAAAGTAAAAAGCGACGGGTCCAAAAGCCCGCCATTATTGTATTGCGGCCTCTCTCCGCTCTCATCCTGAGGACTCACGCGGAACGCGCGGCATCTCGAAGGAGGAGTGGGCTCGGACATAGCGCTACACTTGAGAAGAAATCGCTGCGCTTTGTCCGGCAATTTTTCACCGCTTTTGCTGGACGAGCCTCTCGTATTCGGCTCCCAATGTGGCCCTCGGTCGCAAACTCGATTATGTTCGACCATTCCGAGAATCATCCCCGCGAGCCCCATATGACGTCAAAAAATACGTCGCTTGTGAAGGCTGTTGCCGGCGAAGAATTGCAGGTCCTAGAAAGGCTCGCCGAGGGCGTGAGCCAGCAGGTCCGAGACTTGTCGAGGACAAGACGGTTCGACGGCCGCATCGACAACACCGAGCTCGCGCTGCACGAGCAAAAATATGCGCAATGCAAGGCGTACGAAGAGCTTGCCGCTGCATGTTACGGTCGTACCGTTCTAGGTACTGAAATCGATGAGAAAGACAGGCCCAAGGCCGCATTTTCGTACCGGATCACCCAAGCGAACGTTGGGTATGTGGACGGAAACTGCATCGTTCTCGCTCGCAATTCGCCGCTCGCCAGCGCACTGGTGACTGCGCTGCCTGGAGACACCCGCGAGGTCTCGACCAGAACTAAAGAACGACTTTTCGAGGTCAGTGAAGCTCGAACGTTCGATGGGCCTGTGAACTTGCTTTCGCCTACTCAGAAGCCAAATTTTCGCTCAGCATCTATTCGAAAGGCCGAATTTAGAACCCCGGTCACATTTAAAGACCTTCGTTCTGCGGCGGGCATATTGGCTCCTACGGAAGAGGTCCGAGAACCCGCGCCGACCCCTAAAGCGCCGAGCCACCCCGATAATCCCGGATGGCTTGTTGACTGGAGCGCTGTATCTCTTGGCGAGGGCGATGAGTTGTCGCTTGGTCATCAATTTTTTACTCAAACATCGACAGACCAGGAGCGCGCGCTTAATAATCCGTTTGGGCTTACCTTCGTCGAAGGAATAGCTGGTTCAGGAAAAACCTCAGTCGCACTCGGCCGTCTTAAGTTTTTTGCCAATTTCGGAACTGGTGTCGACCGCGAGTACTACGGGCTTCAAAATGCATCAGAGAAGGACTTCTCGCCAATAGGAATGGTTGGGTTTGTGTTGAGCCCCAGCCTGAAGAGGTACTTGAGGGATACTGCGAGCATGCTCGGGTTAGAGCGCCTGCCGATCCGAGATTTTGAAGAGTTTCGAATTGAGTGCTGTGGAAAATTCGAAATCGCCGAGAGGTTTAAGAGAAAAAAGGACGGCCCTTCGCCTATCCGAACTCGGTTGAATTGGCTGCGAGCGCTGGATGCGGCATTGGCTCGTGCTGCCGCCCACAGGCTTAAGGAAAATCTCGCTTGCGCGAAGTCCGTGCCGCCGCTGGTCGCAGAGGCAGTGTCCAAAATAGCAGCCGGGTTAGCGCGGGCAGAGATAAATCAGGCCGGTTCAAATGTTTATCATCTCGACGGCCTTGCGCAGCAGATTATCGAAGCGGTCGCGGACGCAGAGCTTCGGACCAAGGAGACTGAAGTTCGAAATACATTCCGAATTCGTCAGACGATTCGAGATGAACGCTATGAAAGAGAAAAGGCTTCCCTTGAACGAGAGATGAAGGCGCTAGAGGCTGTTGCCGAAAAGAGAAATATTTCGGCCTTAGGGTACGCGCTGTTATCGGGAATCTCGGCGCACGAATTGATCCTGCCCGCGATCAGTTTAGCCGAATTCCCGGCGCTTGTGCTCAGGTCATTTCAGCAGACCATTCTTTCGGCCGACGCTATCAATACCGCTATGATGGACTTTCGTCAGTTGTTTGAGGTTGGTAGCGGGCGCCCTGGACTGCCTGACATCGATCTGGTGAATCTGGTGATCGCGGCGGCAATGATTGCCGAAGGATTTGATTATATTGATCAAAGAAAAGAACTTAAATATCTGCAACGCATCCGCGAGTATACTGCGGTCTTTATTGACGAGGTACAAGATTTTGATGAAGTGGAAGTGTTCTTGATGGGCATGAGCGCCCGGAGTGCGTACAACCAAGTTACTTTGTCGGGTGACAGACGGCAGCGTCTGGGGGCTACCGGCGCGCAGTCCTATGGAGATCTATTCCCAAAGATTCCGCGTGGCCAACGAAACCGAGACTTTTTTCTGGACTACAATTTTCGACAGCGGGAGGAGTTGGCAACCTTTAGTGCCGGATTCCGACATCTGATCCAGGGAGACGATCGACCAGCGGCAGAGAAATTGTTCAGCCCCGTTGTTTTGCACCAGTATTCAGCTCCTGAGCAATTGGCGGAGTTCCTGTTCGGAGAGATTCGCGGCATACCTAGAAATGCTTCAATCGCTGTCATCACTCCTGACCTTCAGAGCGCCGAGGTCTGGTTCAGACTTATGGAAGAAGAATTGGGGGCATATCACCGTCCCCCACGGCTCTCGCGCCGAGACGATCTCACGCGTCGCGTGAATGTACACTTCGTAGAAGTCCGCGAGACGAAGGGCCTTGAGTTCGACGTCGCTATCGTTCCCGATTTGACCGCGTTTCAACTGCACACAGAAGTTGGGCGAAATCAGGCATACGTGGCGATCTCGCGGCCGAGGCATGCGTTGCTTCTGGCGTGTCCGAGAGAAGTAGAGTTGCCGGCTGAGTTCAAAAAGCTGCAGACTGCGGGTCTGCTTCGCGCAAAAGTGCTTCTATCTCATTAGCATTTTCTAAACGGAGCCCGTAGGATGGGTTGAACGAAGTGAAACCCATCGCGATGAATCTGCAAATGATGGATCTTGCTGGCGCTCAACCCAGCCCACAAGCTGGATTCCCGCTTGCGCGGGAATGAGCGGAGAGGCGATGCTGTGCGCGGCATAAGGCTTCACCGGGGCGAGGGCATGCCGACTATTGCGATCTTCAACGGCACCATCATTCAGATGTTTTTTGAAGACCACGGTCCGCCGCACGTGCACGCGATCTATGCCGGTGCCAAAGCGCTGGTGCGCATCAGCGACGGCGAGATCATCCGCGGCGCGCTTCCCAGGAGCCAAGCAAATTTGGTAAAACGTTGGGTGAAGCTCAGGCAAGCGGAGCTGATGGAGAACTGGCAACATGCCCAAACGGACGGCCGCTGCTTCCGGATCGCAGGCCCCCATGATTGACGTCGTGTCGGTCAAGCCGCTCGGCGGCTACCGCTTGCGGGTCGCGTTCTCCGACGGCTCCACCGGCGTGCACGATTTCTCCGCGACCGCCGCGCGCGACGGCGAGATGGTGCAGCCGCTCAAGGACCCGGCGTTCTTCGCCCGCGTGTTCGTCGAGCTTGGCGCGCTCACCTGGCCGAACGGCTTCGATCTCGATCCGATCGCGCTGCACGAGCGCATGGCGGCGGCCGGGGAATTGACGCCGGTCGCGGCGGAGTGATTGACGCGCGTTCCGGGAAGCGGATTTCGAATGATCAAGATGATCAAGGTCACGGAAGCACGCGCGCTGGACGACCGGCGGCTATGGCTGCGCTTCTCGAACGGGCGCGAGGGCGTGCGCGATTTTGCCGACATCTTCGCGGAAGGCGGCGTGATGGTCGAGCCGCTGCTCGATCCCGCCATGTTCGCCCGAGTCTTCCTGGAGTTCGGCGCGCCGTCCTGGCCGAACGGCTTCGATCTCGATCCGATCGCGCTTTATCGTGAAATGGAAGCGGCCGGCGTGTTGACGCCGGTGGCGGCGGAGTAGCCCGCTCTACACCTTGGTGATTTGGCCTTTACGGCCAGCCGTCCGCGCCCCAACCCACCCCCCGCAATTTTTTTGATTTTATTCCTTGACGCCCCTCTCCATCCAGACTATATTCCTACGCATCCCGCCCCCTGAGCGAGGGGCGTTAGGCCAGCGTCGTCGAACGCGGGGCGGGGAGCGGTGGCCGAAGCGCGCTTAAGACGTGAAGCGCGCCAAGGCAGGGGCCCAAGCCGTCGCCCGCTGGCGCGGCTGCCAGCTCGAGGGGTGGAGGACTGTCCACCCGGGCCGGCGGAGCAAGCCCTTCAAACACCGCGCGCGGGACGCCGGGGTGGCCGGCGCCGCGTGGCGACTACCCCCTGTGCTCTTTTTTCTGCACAGGGCCGCGGGGCGTAGCATCCCGCTTTGCGCAATACTCGCGCGAGGCTCGGATGCGGTGGCGCCCCGGCGTTCCGCGCGCCCTCCTCACGGGGAGGGAACGGAACAAGGGACGACGGCGTACCCGGCGCCGCTCAACAACACGGGCGATGACGCGCGCCTACCCCTCACTCCACCCCCTCGATCAGCCGCACGTCGCGCACCGCGCCGTCGCCGAGCGCAACGAGCGCCGCCTGGTAGCCGGGGCAATCATGCGCGGCGACCGCCTGCGCCAGGCTGGGAAACTCGGTGACCACCACGCGCTCCTTCAGCCCCGCCTCGTAGGCGACGGCGGCGGTGCCGCGGCAGAGATAGCGGCCGCCGAACGGGGCCACCGCCGGCGGCGCGAGCTTGGCATAGGCGGCGAGCTTGTCGGGGCTTTTGATCTCGCGATAGACGGTGATCCAGTAGGCCTTGGGCATGAGGGGCTGCTCCGGGGGGTTGATTGAGGGGGAATGGTAACGCGGCCGGCCTTGCCTTGTCATGCCGGGCGGGTCGATTGGGCGCCGCGGCGGCGGCCGGAGGCGAAATAGATACCATTTTCAATTTCCGTTTAATTGTCTTCTCACACTCGCGGGTTTCAATGGCGCGAACCGGAACCCGCGACCATGCATGAGCGCCGCAAGAATTTTCGGGTCGAGTGGCACTCGCCCGCCAAGATCTACGATTCCGAGGGCCGCTTCGATCAGCAGTGCATCGTGAGCAACTTCTCGAACAGCGGCGCGCGCATCGTGCCGTTCGACTTAAGCGAACTGGCCGACGCGTTCATCCTGCGCATATCGCCGCGCTGCCGCGCTCAGCAATGCCACGTGGTCTGGCGTGCCAAGGACAGCGTAGGGGTGGAGTTCGTGCGCAGCGCCAAGGATGTGAGCGAATTGGCGGCGCCGCGGCGGCGCAAAGCGGTCAAGCGCGGCGAGCGGCATCCGCAATACGTGTGAGCGCGGCGGCCGCCCTCCCGCCGCGCCGGCCCGCCCGCAACGCAAGGGCGAGGGACCGGCCGCTCATCCTTGATGCAGAGCAAAGCCGCGGCGCTCGCCGGGGCCGATCACCACACGCATTCGATGAGTCATTCCGCTACGCGGGGAGAGCACGGTCACGGGAACCACTGCGAGGCTTGGCTGTTTGCATGCGGGGAAGAGCGCCATGCCATCCAAAGAGTTCCAATTGCGGGAAGAGCGGCGCGCCTATTACCGCTTGCTGCGCTACCTTCTCAACGAGGAAGTGCGGTCGTTCTACACCGAAGAACAGGAGCCGCTGCCGCCGCGCATGAGCGAGCTCCTGGAAAAGCTCGAGGGGAAGACCCCGCGATCGATGGGAAGCTAGGCTATTTTGCGCGCATCGTTTTACGACATGCGGCGAGCGCCCGCTTGTTCCATCGCCACCTAGATGAACACCGCAAAAATCGCGCCGGCGGATTACGCGTCCCTACGCGCCGCCGCCGGAACGCAAAAAACCACCGGTCAATACCGCTTGGGGCGGATTCGACCGGTGGTCTTTTGTCGGGGTACTCGATGCAACTAACGCTACTTACGCGGCGTCCTCCCAGAAGCGGGCTCATCCTTGGGCATCACGGTCGCCATCACGCACAGGCAGAGCCCGCTCGCAATGACGACGGCACACGGAGCGATCCACATGCCGCACCTCCCGTCATTTGATGGTTGCATAACGTAGCGGGAATCAATTCAGTTCCCGCGTGCGCCGCAAAGTTTGAATCATTCGGCGGCAAGCCGTTGCATGCGGAACCGCGACCGCGGCAGCAACGCGCCGCAATCGGCTTCGCCTAAAGTTCCGCCTTAACCTCGGTCGAGTGGTCGCATTTCGGGCACTCGAAGGTGCGAATTTCATGGCCCGGCTTGTCGGGCTCGATGCGCGCGAGGTGCATCTTCGTGCCGCATACCGGGCAAAGCGGACGGACAATCGCGACCGACGGCGCCGCCGCAGGACGAAAGCGTGCCATTGAGGTTCCCCCGAACCTCCCAGCCCCGTGCTTCACTATACCAGCACGGGAGCCGCCGTCTAATACCGCACCGGTTTAGTTAACACTTTTTGACCTGCCGCAAAGCGGCTGCGCGTCATCGAGCTCATTGAGAAATTGTCCCAGGGGAAACGGCGGAGCGAGGCGGCCTCAGTCGGGCCACACGATTTCTTCGGCTGGGGCCGCCGTCCGCATCGAGGGGCTGAAAGATAGGACGGCCCCAAGTTCCACAAAAAAGCCCTATGGATTGGGAACAGTGCGTGCTCGCGGATTCGTGCGGACCGTCAGAGGGGATTCGCCGTATCGGGGTTCATCAAGCTTGGGCTAAGCGGGAGGGGACGTCGTGCACGAGGCCGTTCGGATCATTCCACCGCTTTGCTCGAAATGCCGCGAGCCAATGGCATTGCACTCCATTCAGTTGGTCAAAACGCCCGGCGGCGAAGAGGTCATGCAAGTGTTCGAATGCGAAAACTGCGGCCGGTTGCGCGCGCTGCAGGGGACTTCCAAAGCGGCCTAGCTCGACTAGGCGCCCACGCTTTTGAGGCTCTGACGCAAGCCTCATGAGCCGAGCAGTTTGCGTATAACTTTATTTGCAGAGCATGGGCGCGCTTGAATTTCTTGCGCTGGCGTTGTCGCTGCATGCATTTTGCATACCTGCCGCCCATTCGAGATCAATCAGTTCCTGGCGAACCTTTGCGCTGCCGATGAATTATTGCAATGGGCATGGCCGGCTTGGACGGACCCCGATGTCTCCGGAACCGCTAAAGTCTGGCAAGACCGGCGCGGAAGCCACGCGAGGCAGAAGAACTCGCCCTGTTTCGGCATTTTCAATCCGATCGTTGTGTTTGATCGGCGGCGGAGAACAGACATGATCATGTCAGAAGAGTTTCGCAAACATGCGGACGAATGCAGGAGAATGGCGGCCCATACCCGCGATCCGGAAAGCAAAGCAATCTGGGAGGGGTTGGCCGAAAGATGGGATCGTTGCGCAGCCCTGCAGAATAACAGGGACCGGTATGCACGGCCTGCCGCTCATGGTGAGAAAATTCGACGCGAGCGCCGACCCATGTTTCGGCATGCCTCCTAAAAGCGAGATGTCTGTAAGATGAAGCAGATTCCGGGGAGCATGACATAGAAAAGTCGCGGTGGGCACGGCGCTGGCGCGCCTTTGCCCACCCTGCGAAGCGGATTCAGTCGCATACCCAGTAACGGCGCACGTAGCGCTGGCCCCAGCGATTGATGAAGACGCGGTGGGCGATGTAGCAGTCGTTGTCGTAAGGATAATAGCCGTAGGGATAGCCGTAATCATAGTAGTACGGCGCGCCGAGCGCGGCGCCGAGCGCCAGCCCGCCGACAATGCCCGGGCCGAAGCCGCCCCAGCCGCGGCGTCCGTAGCCGCCGCGCCAGTGGCCGCCGCCACCCCAGTGGCCACCGCCGCGCATAGCGACGTGTGGTCCGCCGTGCGGCCGCGCCGCCGCCGGAGCAGGCGTCAGTGCCAGCGCGCCGAGCACCAACGCGCCGGCCGCCGCCAAACCGATTTTGCGCATGGATGGAAACATGATGATTTCTCCTTTGTGTTCCGATTAAACGGACGGGCGCACCCAACAGTTCCAGCGATTTAATGTTCCATGCTGAACGGCTGTTCAGCGCGCCTCAATCTGCCGCCCCCGGGCTGATGCCAATGGCCGCAGACCCTTTCATGCTGCCATTTTTACCGGGCATCCACGCGTTGAGCTTTGAGATGGATCAATGACGGTGATGCCGGCACGACGCCGGAGAGGCGGTCCTCAAGAGCGTTCGATGCACGGACAATCATATTGCCGGAGCGGCGCGCGCCGCTTAGCTATGGCGCGTCGACGGAACCGATTTCATGTTGCTTCCCCGCCAGCCGCTGTTGCGCCTGCTCGCCGTCAATCTCTTGGCGGGCGCGGGCATTGCCGTGCTGATGCTGTCCGGGCTCATGGCGCTCAATCCGGCCAACCTGCGCAACCTCATTCTCGCCGACCGTGCCGGCGGCGCGGCGCTCGCGCTGTTGCTGTTCGGCTTTCTCGTCACCTTCGGCAGCGCGGCCATGGGCTCGGCCGTCATGATGCTGGGCGCGGCCGCGCGCGAGCGCGGCGGCGGCGGGGGCAAAAAGCGAGCCGAGTTGCCTGCGCCGCTCATTCCCGCGCAAGCGAGAATCCAGCGCCAAGATTACTGAGTCGGCAAATTACTGCCCTGGGTCACCGTTATCGCGGCGACGAACGGGACAGGATGCTTCGCACGGGCACCGTCAGTCAAACATCGCCACCGCGCGCGTCCAGCCGCCGGAGGCCGCTTTGATCTTGGCGGGGAAGCAGGCGACGGTGAAGCCGTGCGGCGGCAGCTCTTCGAGATGGGTGAGCTTCTCCATGTGGCAATAGGGAATCTCGCGCCCGGCCTTGTGGCCCTCCCAGATGATGGAAGGGTCGTGCGTTTCATGCCAGCGCTTCATCGTGTGCACGAAGGGCGCATCCCAGCCCCAGGCGTCGATGCCGCAAACGCGCACGCCGCGCGAGGTGAGATAAAGCGTCGCCTCCCGCCCCATGCCGATGCCGGCCGACATGTAATCGTCCTCGCCGACGCGCGAGCCGGCGCGCGTGTTGACCAGCACGATGTCGAGCGGCTGCAAGTCATGGCCGATGCGGCGCAGCTCCTCCTCGACCTCGCGCGCGGAGACGACGTGCCCGTCCGGCAACGCGCGGAAGTCGAGCTTGACGCCGGGGCGGAAGAACCAATCGAGCGGCACCTCGTCGATGGTGATCATGCGGTTGCCGTGGATGTCCTTCGACTGGAAGTGATAGGGCGCGTCCATGTGCGTGCCGTTGTGGGTGGCGAGCGTGACGTGCTCGATCGCCCAGCCTTCGCCGTCCGGCAGGTCCTCGACTTTCAGGCCGGGGAACAGACCCGCGAGCAGCGGGCCGTTCTCCTTGCCGGTCTTGTAGTCGATCTTCGGCCGCATGAAGGGCGGATCGAGCACGCTCTCGTTGTCGAGCGCGACCGAGATGTCGATGATGCGGCTGGGCAGTTTCATGGGTGGCTCCCGTGTTCTTGTCATGCGCGAGCTTGACCCGCGCATCCATCGAGCTTCGACACTAGGATTGCCGGGTCAAGCCCGGCAATGACGTTTTCGCTAGCGTCCCTGCAGGCGGTCGGCGAAGAGTGCGATGGTCTTGCGGTAGATCTCGGCGTGATTCCACTCGCGCATCGCCTGGAAATTCGCCGAGCCCTCCCCGTAAGCGCCGCCGGCCTGCCAGCCGTTGACCTTCAGCAGATTGGCAGTGGAGGCGAGCACGTCCGCGGCGCTGTGGCGCAGATCGACGCGCCCGTTGCCGTCGTAGTCGACGCCGTATTTGATGTAGGAGGACGGCAGGAACTGCGTCTGCCCGATCTCCCCGGCATAGGCGCCGATCAGATCGCGCAGCGGCAGGTCGCCGCGCTGCACGATCTTCAGCGCCGCGATCAGCTCGCGCTGGAATAATTCGCTGCGCCGGCAATCATGCGCGAGCGTGGCGAGCGTGCGGATGACCGGCAGCTTCCCCATGTCGCCGGCGCCGAAATCGCTCTCCAGCCCCCAGATCGCCACCAGGATCGGCCCTGGTACGCCGAACTGCCGCTCGATGCCGGCAAGCAGCGCGTGATGGCGCGCAAGCATCGCCTTGCCGATGCGGATGCGCCCGGCGGTGACGCGAGTCGAAGCGTAGCGCTCGAAGCTCTGGCGGAAAGTGCCGTGCTGGCGATGGTCGAAGGCGATCACCGCCGGATTGGGCGTGAGGCCGGCAAAGGCTTCGTCGATCACCCGGCGCGAGATGCCGGCGGCCTGCGCATCGCGCGTCATCTGGCCAAGGAAGGCCTGGAAATTGCCGCCGCAGGTTGCGGCCTGGGTGGGCGCGGCGAGCGCGGCGACGAGAAGCAGCAGGGCAATTCGGGTACCGGCGGACAGGAGGGCAAGTCGGGTCATGGGCGGCCTCGTTTCTCCCCCGCCGCGACTTTTATACGCGATCGTGCAATTTGTCCCGGCCCGCCTTGCTGCGGGCAGGTGTGAGTAGCCGCGCAGGTTGGAAGTTCGGCGCGCCGTCGTTTGAGTCGCTGCGGCAATGCAGCCTAAAGCAGCGAATTCTCTAATGAACGCCGGCGTTGAAGGGGCCGGGCGGATTGGACGCGCCGCTGTTGAACGATTGCCATTGGTGCGGCTTGTGCTTGGCGTGGCGCAAACGGTGCCGGCTGCGGACGGCGTGCATAGGCTTCTTGTCTTCTTGTGCATGCGCCGGCTGCTCGATCCCACTCGCGCGCGCCTGGCTGTGACTTGGTTGCGCGGTCGGAGGCGTTTCGCTCGCGGGCGGCGGATTCGGATAGACCGGCTCCTCGATCTCGCTCGCCGGCGGCTGCTTGAGGCTTTTCGGCGTGATCACTGGGGGCTGCTCGGGCGCGGCGGAAATCGGCAATTCGAAAGTCGAGGTCTCGCCGATATCGAGCGGCAGGGCGCTTGCCGGATCGTCGGCGCTGTCTTGCGGATCGCTATCGGTAGGTTCGTCAGGAAGGCTGGCGACCTCCGGTGCCGGCGCCGCTTGCGGCTTTGGCGGAGGAGGCGGGCTGTCAGGCAGGGCGCGCAGGCGGTCAAGCTCCTCGGCGCGCCGCAGCGCGGCGAGGATCAGGAACTGGCGCCATTCCGGATGCTCGGCGCGCACGATCAGGGCGCCGCGGGCCGCGATCCGGTGCGGCGTCAACAGCGCACGGGTGCCGTCCGGCGGAGCCAGCGCCAAGACCAGGATGAAGATGGCGAGGAGCACGCCGCCAACTGGAAATACCCGAAGAATCGGCAGCATAGCCTGTGCATAACTGAGTCGGAGGTATTTCAAAAGCCGGCGTGAGCGGCATTCCGCGCGGCCTGGGGCACCGACAATACGCATAACGAGTCCTGAATATAAAGGGCAGGCGGAGGGCGGTGACAGGCGAGCCGGCGGTTGCTAGTTAACCCTGCCCAACGAGAGGACGCGTGATGTTCAAAAAGCCCAGTTGTCCGGTCATCGCCATCGAGGAGCACTATTGGGACCGCGAGCTGATCAAGCAATACGGCGGGGTGGAAGCGAGCCGCGGCGGCGAGACCGAGGAGCGGCTGTTCGATTTCGGCGCGCGCCGCGTCAAGGAGATGGACGAGGCCGGCATCGACGTGCAGGTGATCTCGCACGGCGCGCCCTCGACGCAGAAGTTGTCGCCGGACATCGCCGTTGCCCTGACCGGACAGGTGAACGACCGGCTGGCCAAGTTCTGCGCGGCCAATCCTCAGCGCTTTGCCGCATTCGCCGCGCTGCCGACCGCCGATCCGCCGGCGGCGGCGGATGAGCTCGAGCGCGCGGTTGCGACGCTCGGCTTCAAGGGCGCCATGCTGCACGGCATGACGAACGGCGAATTCCTCGACGGCCGGAAATTCTGGCCGATCTATGCGCGCGCCGAGAAGCTCGACGTGCCGGTCTATTTTCACCCCTCGCTGCCGCACCCGAAGGTGACGGAAATCTACTATCAGGACTACGCCAAGGACTTTCCGCTGGTGGTGCGCCCGGCCTGGGGCTTCACGGTGGAGACCGCGACGCAGGCGATCCGGCTGGTGCTGTCCGGCGTGTTCGAGGCGCATCCGAAGCTGAAGATCATTCTCGGCCATTTCGGCGAGACGCTGCCGTTCCTGGTCTGGCGCATCGATTCCGCGCTCAAGCGGCCGGGGCAGAAGCCGATGAGCTTCCGCGACATCTTCTGCCGGAACTTCTACGTGACGACGAGCGGCTTCTTCTCCAATCCGGCGTTGCTGTGCTGCGTGATGGAGATGGGCATCGACCATATCTTGTTCGCGGTCGACTGGCCGTTCGTGCTCAATCCTCCGGCGATGGAATGGATGCAGGGTGTGCCGCTCTGCGACGAGGACAAGCAGAAGATACTGAGCGGCAACGCCAAGCGCCTGCTGAAGATGTGATCAGCCGACCGGGTGGCGCCGGTAATAGTCGGCGTCCTCGGCCGATTGCCGCCAGCCCGGATTGCCGCGCCAGGCGCAATGATGCGCGCGCATGTCGGAGCCGTAGCGGACGCGGAACAGCAGCGTGCGCGTTGAGCCATTCTCGTATTCGTGCACTTCGCCGGCCGGATGCACGACGAAGGCGCCCGGCGTCACCGACACGGTTTCTTGCGGCGTGCGCATGGTGCCGCCGCCGGAAAAGCAGAAATAGATTTCGGTTGCTTGCGGATGACAGTGATTGGGACTGATCTGCCCCGGCTCCCAGCAGGCGACGGTGACGTCGCCATTGGCGATCTTGCCGAGGATTTTCTCGACGTGGTGCTTTGGATTCCACTGCTGCTCGCGTTCGAGGCTGAAGACGTGCATTGTTCGATTCTCCGGCGATGCAGGCCAAACCTAGCAGGCGCAAGGCGATTGCGCACTGCCCGCGCGCATTGATAGAAGGTGTCGCGACTTGGCGTTTGGCGCCGGGCCCGTAGCTCAACTGGTTAGAGCCGACCGCTCATAACGGTCTGGTTGGAGGTTCGAGTCCTCCCGGGCCCACCAACAACATCAAATGCTTATCAGCGTTTTTCTCTGCGCAACGGGATCACCGCACCAGTTATCGCACCAGAAACGATGCCCGGTCGTTCCGCGTTCGTTTCACGTTTGGTGATCTTATCGACGGCATCCGACAGATAGTCTGGGTGGTGGTGCCCGTAGGTGTTGAGCAGAACGTCGAGCGACATTCCTAAATAGCCTGCTGCCTGCCACGGATCGGTGCCACGCTGCATCAACCAGGTCGCCGCTGTGTGACGCAGGGTGTGTGGCGTGATCCCCCTTTCCAAGCCCGCAAGGCGCGCTGCGGTCTTGAATGCGGTCTTCACAGAGGCCACTGGTTGACCGTTGAACTCGACAAAGTATTTCGCCTCCGGTTCCATACGATGCCAGCGCCGAAGATGGGCCAGTAGGCGCGGCGGAATCGGTACCGGCGGCTGTCGCTTATTCGTCTTTGCGCTTCCCTGTTTCCGCCGGTAATAGATGCCGCGATCGAGGTCGACAAACGCGCGGCCAACTGCCGGAATTGGTGAGGCGGCGCCAATTGCGCCGGCGCGCGATCCACTGTAGAGCCCAATCAGGATGAACCGCGCAAGATGCCGCAAAGGCCGTTTGTCCGTTGCGACCTTCTGTCCTTTGAGCGGGCCGCGCGACATTCGCTGCATCTCCCGACAGCGCCAACAGGTCCAGATCAGCTTCGCCGCGTCGGACCTCGTCAGCCATTTGTCGCGCGGCTCCCCCTTAGGTGGCAGGGTAATCTTGACGATCCCACGGTGATAGCCTTCCGCGGCGTGATGATTGATGGCTGCACGCAAATCTTCGAGGTCGCGTCTTGAGCCGCCATTATTACCGCGCGCCTTGACGAACTTACGGCACAACTCGCCATCCACCTCGGCGAGCATCTTCGCCCCCCACCAATTATTCAAACGCGTAATCCGCATTTTGAACTTACGGATGCTCGCGATCGTGCCCTCTTTGTCTTCCGTTACTTTGAAGCGATCGCGCAGCACAGCCAATTCAGCGTCGAGATAGATTGACAACACATCGCCGATTGGAATTGCCTCAAGGTCCTGCGCCTTGCGCTTCGGCGTGTACTTCGATGCGATGTAGTCCTTTAACTTCTGCTCCGCTGCCGCAACTTCATCTGCAGGGCAGCCTGTGCTAATGTCCCGGCCGTTGTCGCGGATGATCCAGGTCGCTCTGTGAGTGATGTTTCTGGCCTTGTCTCGTCGCTCGGCCTTGAGTTGTAGTCTCGCACCTTTGCTTCGACGCGGCATAGCTCACGCATCCGTTCAATGTGGGCGAGTGTAGTAAACTCCTTGCCTGCAATTCTTTCAACAACAAGTCGATTGCGGTTACGTTCGCGACGCAATCCGGAAACGGTCATCCCTCCCGCCGGAAAGGCAATCTTCACAGCGTCTGCTAGTCGTAAAGGCGTTTCAGGGGTAATCTCGGACCGTTTCTCATTGCTCATCGGACGCAACTCAAGTTCGTGTCGAGTCCAAGTGCGATGGAACTCTACTTCGCGTCATTCTGACAAAACGAATACGGCGACATAAGCCGGATGGCCGCTACATTTCAAAATCAACGGGATGCGTTAGCGCGACAGTGAAAAATCCTGCGTGGCCTGGCGCGAGTTTGAGCAGGTACGCGTAGTAAAAATACCTGTGCAGTTCACTGAGGAAGCAAGGCGCTCCCTTTGTCAGTCCTTCAAACTACGAATCTGGGGGTCAGGAGTTCGAATCTCTGTGCGCCGGGAGACTGGCAAGGAGTAGTCGGTGAAAGTCCGACACGATGAAGGAGTAGCGATCCGCATCGGCCCCAAGCCGTGCATCGTT
>Ga0335081_10000374_pt1 | contig 81981 bp, 67 predicted proteins | sample Lox_Sample_35_FD_206713 | JGI IMG/M metagenome (GOLD analysis project Ga0335081, IMG submission 206713) | Soil microbial communities from Loxahatchee National Wildlife Refuge, Florida, United States - Lox_Sample_3.5 | ecosystem: Environmental > Terrestrial > Soil > Wetlands | place: USA... | reverse complement strand
CCAGCGAATTGATCGAGCGCTTCTCTCTGGCCGGAGTCAGCCGCACGAACGCGATCTTCGACCGCGCGAAGCTCGAATGGTTCAACACGCAATATTTTCAGAAGCCGCCGGTCGAGGATCTGCTTCCCGAGGTCGAAGCGGAACTGAAGCGCTCCGGGCTTTGGCAGGAGCGATGGGCCGCGGCGGACCGCGCCTGGTTCGCGCGCGCCGTCGATTTGATTCGCCCGCGCGTGCGCTTCGTCACCGATTTCAGCGGCTGGGCGCGCGCCTTCTTCACAGACGATTTCAGCTACGAGCCCGAGGCTTGCGAGAAATTCTGGAAGGACGAGCGCCTGCCCGCCATGTTAGGCAAGCTCGCGGATTCGCTCGCCGCGCTGCCGGACTGGAATCATGACGCCTGCGACGCCGCTCTTCGGGCGCTCGCCACCGCCGAAGGGGTGAAAGCCGGCCTGCTCATCAACGCCACTCGCGTCGCGATTGTGGGCCGCGCGGTCGCGCCCCCGCTCTTTGAAACCATGGTCACCCTCGGAAAAGACCGCACGGTCGCGCGCCTTCGCCGCGCGCTGCCCATGGTCCAGTCAAAACTCTCCAGCGCAGGACACGCCGCCTCGTAGGGCCGCACTCGGGCAATCTGTTCCGATTGTCATGAAAAAATTCTCGACGAAGCTACTGGGCGGAAGCCGAAGGGGGAGCTGCAAAAATTTCCGGATGCACCGGCCGGGACTTGGCGCCCGTGGCCGCGATTTCCACTTTCACGCTGACCGGCACCTTCACCGGCGGCAGGCAGCTCGCATCGTTGCAGGCCTGGTATCGAAGCGTGATGGGAATTGTTGCCGCGCCGATGGCCGCGCTCGGTTGCGCCGTCAAGCGCAGCCGCAGCGTCACGCTCCCGCTATAGACGTCGAGCGCCTTGTCCGGCGAGAACGGAAATTTTTCGAGCTTCCCGGCGGGATACATCGTATCGACAAGTTCGAAGCCCGCGGGAAGTTGGGGCGTCACGGTCGTGGGAATCAAGTACGGATCGATGGGCTTGTGCGAATTCATGTGATAGCCGCGAGCGATGGAGACGACGATCGCGACCTGAAATTCCTGCCCGCGCGGAACGGGTTCGAGCGATACGTAAGCGTGCGGCTTCACGACGGCCGTCGCGGCCATCGGCGGCTCTTGTGCGAAGGCGCTCGCGTTCGCCGCAAACCCGGCGATCGAAAGCGCGGCAACCAGGGCGAGACAACGAACGCGCATCTTCGCTTACACCTCGATCGGGGAACCAAGCTGTTCGGTCAGGATCCGGCCCATCACTTGGTTCAGGGTTTCGCCCGTCTTGTCGAGCACGAAGGCTTGCGCTGCATCCGACCAGCCCAGCTTGAAGCTCGTCGTCAGCGCCGAAATCCAGATTTGCCGCACCGGCGTGTTGGGGCTGATCACGAACCGCGTCTCGTCCTCATCCTCGAACTCGATTTCGAGTTTGCCGCTGCCGCCCTCGACTTCGAAATCGTTCTCGTCGCCGATCTCGAGCAGCCGCTTGTGGAGGCTCTCGAAGGCCGCGTCGCATCGTTTTTGAAATTCGTGTTCGTCCATCATGGCAGTGTGGGCGCGTCCGGGCCGCGCGGCCTCGATCTCGCGGCTCTACGATCCAAGCAGGCGCTCGATTTCCTTCTCAAGCTCGTCTTCGCTCACCAGGCCCATGTACTTCTTCGCGATTTTCCCGTCGCGCGTGATGAGAAAACTCGTCGGATAGCCGATCAGGCCGCCGAACTTTTCCGAGACCTCGTCGTCGCCGATGACGATCGGGTAGTCCATGGCCATCTGGCTGCCGTTCACGTCAAATTGCTGTTTCTTGACGAACGGCGCAACCACGTCCGCGCCTTCGTCGTCCATCGCCACTCCCAGCATCGTGAAACCCTTGCTCGCATATTTTTGCTGGAACTCGATCAACCACGGAATTTCGACGCGGCACGGATCGCACCACGTGGCCCAGAAATTCACGAGCACCACTTTCCCCTTCAGGCTCGCGAGCGTCACCTTGTTGCCCTGCAGATCCTTGAACGTGACGTCCGGCTCGTCCTTGAGCCCGCTCCGGGAGTCGGCGGACTTGCCGTTCGCTGCGCTCACGCTGTTCGAGAGCGTGCCGCTCTTGCACCCGGAAAAGCTCATCGCGGCGCCGCAGACCGCAAGAACCAGAAACGATGCGGAGAACCCCTTGGTCATCAATGACTCCCGTCAAAGCGTGAATCGGTTCAGAAATCCCAGTTTACCTGAAAGCCATGTCAGGCGGTTAAAGAAGACGAGCCCGCCAATTGCCAGCAGCAGTATGCCGCTGAAAACTTCCACCGCGTGCAGGTGCTTCCGGAATCGCTGGTAAAACTTCAAGAACGTGCCGATCCCGAGCGCCGTCAGGAGAAACGGAATCGCGAGCCCCGCCGAATAACAAACCAACAGGAATACGCCTCGCCCGAGATTCTGCTCGGACATCGCCAGCGTCAGCACGCCGGTCAGAATCGGGCCGATGCAAGGAGTCCAGCCGAACGCGAACGCAAAACCCAGAAGGAATCCGCTGAAGACGCCCGGTTTGCCTCCGAGCTTCTGAAACCGCACGTCGCGATTCAGCCAGCGCGTCAGAATCGGCCCGAGGAGGAAAATCAGCGAAATCGCATAGAACTGGATCGGCTTCAGCGACTCGCCCGCGATTCCCGGCCGCGCATTCAGCACCACGCCCAGCGCGACCAGAACGGCTCCGATGATCAATCCGGCTCGCACCGAAATCTTCACGAGCCAGCCGACCAGGTGGAGGCCAAAAAGCAGAATCAGCGCGCCGGCGATCGGGGTCAGCAGTGACCGATTTTCGGCGAGAAACGCGCCCACGGCGCTGGCCGAGGCCCCGAACGCAATGAAGACGATCGAAAACCCCGTCACGAACGCCAGCGCCGAACCGAGAAGTCCGGCGCGCGGTGCGTTGCCTTCCTTCAGCTGCTCGACGCCGATGCCGGAAAGCATCGAAATGTACCCCGGCACAAGCGGCAGAACACACGGCGAGAGGAACGAAACGAGTCCCGCAACGAACGCCGCGAATACGGAAACTCCCATGGAAGTGTCTACGCTCCCAAACCAACCTTTGGATGTGTCAGGCGCCCGGACCGATGCTGCACAAACAGCTATCTTCCCACAACGCTTAGACGCGCGCGCACCGTTTTTGCTCGGCGTTCAGAGCTGAAGGAAAAACACGCCAGGTGACGCCCTCCCACGCCAACCCCAAGAGGTCTCGCGAAAAGCCGACGCCCGCAACATGTTGCATTGGCGACAGTTGCGCGATTTCGATGGTGGCGCTCCATCTGCATTATCCGCTTCGCGGGCTCGCCGCTGGAACCGCGAACGACGAAGGGATTCGGCGCTCGCGGTGCGAGCCCGTTGAAACCTTCGATAAGGAGGGCGGCATGACTCCAAACCAGGTGACCGCAGCGCGCGTCGCGGCGGCGTTTGCCGCGGTCGCGCTCTTCACGTGCTTCGGCAAGACACTCGCGGCCGACCTTGCCGCTGTCTCGCTGACGATTGCGGCCATCGCGCTGGACGGCGTCGACGGCTACATCGCCCGGACGCGCGGCCTCTCGACGCCTATCGGAGCCCAGCTCGACATCATGGGCGACCGCATCGTCGAGAATCTCTTCTTCACGTTTTTCGCCGTGAGCGGGCTCGTGTCGCTCTGGGTTCCCATCCTGTTCTTCGTGCGCGGCACGCTGACGGACTTCCTTCGCGGTCTTGCCGCGCGCGCCGGACGCAGCGGCTTCGGGCGGAACTCAATGCTCGAGACCGGGTGGGCGCGCGCGCTGGTGGCGTCGCGCGCCAGCCGGGCGTCGTACGCGGTTCTGAAGTGCGTCTGCTTCTGCTATCTCGGATTGCTGCTGCCGCTGCGCGAGGTCCCCGCGGAGTGGTTTGCCGCGGCGCGCGCATGGCTGGCCGACGCAGGCCAGGTGCTGGTCGTCGCGACCGCCATTTTCTGCGTTGTTCGCGCAATACCTGTGCTATGGGAAGGCCGCCGGTATCTCGCCGGAATGGAAAAGCCCGCGCAGACGGTCGCGGCGCAGGTGACGCGATGAGCGCGACTCCCCAAATTGGCGCGTTCTTCGATCTTGATGGCACGCTGTTGCCCGAGCCTTCTCTCGAGTGGCGGTTCATCGCGTACCTGCTCTCGCGCGATGAAATCACGACTGCAAACGTGCTTCGCTGGCTGGGCCGCTGCGCGACCGCATTTCCGCGCAGTCCGCATGCGGCGTTCGAAGCCAACAAGGTCTATCTCGCGGGAGTGCGGGAATCGCTCGCGGCCGATTGGCAGAAGTCGGCGGGGTTCGATTCCCTTCCGGTGTTTCTCGGCGGACTCAGTCGCATCGCGTGGCACATTTCCCGGCGACACCAGATTTTTCTCATCAGCGGAACTCTGGCGTCGCTCGCGCGCGCGGTTGCAGACGACCTCCAGGGCCGGATCGAAGTCGTCGCGACAGAGCTCGAGGCCTGCGGCGGTTACTGGACGGGAGAGATCGCGGGCGAACACATCAGCAGCAAAGAGAAGGCGCGCGCAGTCCGCGACCTGGCAGTGCGGCACAACTTGCAGCTCAAACAGAGCTACGCCTACGGCGATCAAGTCTCCGACCTGCCAATGCTGGAATCGGTAGGACAGCCGGCGGCGGTGAATCCGAGCGCAAGGCTTGCGCGCGTTGCGCGCCTGCGCGGCTGGCCTGTCCTCGATTGGAAGGCCATGCGTTCGGCGCCACACCGCGAACAGGCGTCGTGGCTCTCGCCGAAGGAGGCGCGATGAGATCGCAGCGCGACGCCGTTTTCATCGAAAAGCCCCGGTATGAAGCGGGGACGTGGCACAGCGAATCGCAGGCACAACCGCGAGGACGCGCCTCGCTTTGGATCGAGGAAACCTGGCGGGCGTGCGGCGCATTCGAATGGGTCTCGCTGACATATCTCGGCTGGCTGCTCGCCGTGTTCGCGATCTTCCACCGGAATCTGGCGCATCCGGGGCTTGGCATCGCGCTGCATCTGACGGTCACCGCGATGATACTGGCGCTCGCGCGCGCCGCTGCGGGCTCGAGGAGCCCATTGCTGCAATTCGCACGCGACTGGTATCCGCTGCCACTCTACTTGTGGCTCTTTGAGGAGCTGGGAGGAATCGTCCATGCAATCTTCCCTGCATGGTTCGACCGCTTCCTGATCGAATTCGACTACAACTTCGCCGGCGTGCACCCTTCGGTGTGGCTGGCGCGCTTCGCGAATCCGGCGCTGAACGATTTCATGCAGTTCGCTTACATGACGTACTTTCTCTATCTGATGATTCTCCCGGCGATTCTGTACGCGCAACGCGAGCGTATCGCGTTCTGGACGGTGATGACGTCCACAGCCATCGCGCATTACTCGGTGTACGTCATCGCGCTGCTGTTCCCGGTCGAGAGCCCGTATTATTCGCTCGCGTCTCTGCACATGAAGCAACTGACGGGCGGCGGAGTCACGGCGACGATGAATTTCATTGAGCGCTTCGGGCGCGTCCATGGCGCGGCGTTTCCATCGGCGCACGTCGCCGGCTCGATGGTCGCGATTCTCGCGGCCTGGCGCTACCGCCGCGGACTGTTTTGGATCTGCCTTCCGTTTTTCGTGTGCATGTGCGTCGCGACGGTATACGGGCGTTATCACTACGTGGCGGACGTCCTCGGCGGCCTGGCGGTGGGCACGGCTGGATTTCTGGCGGGCAGCCGGCTGATGGGAAGCGATGGCGCGCTTCCGAAAGCTCTCGGCGAAACTGAGTCAGCTTAGTTCGGGATGCCGATTGTGCCAGTCGGTCGCAGCCTCATAGGCCTGGGCAATCGCGAGCAGCCGAGCCTCCCCCCATCGCGGCCCGATGAGCTGCAGGCCCGCGGGCAAGCCTTCGCGCGTGAACCCGCACGGGACGGAAATTGCCGGGTGGCCCGTGAAATTGGCAGGGCGATTCAAGCGAACGAGCGCGGAGCGAACCGTCTCCTTCTCGCCCGCGATCTCGACGTCGCTTTGCCCGATGCGCGGCGCCGGAATGGGCGCGGACGGAGCGAGAATCACGTCGACGCGTTCGAAGGCGGCCTGAAAATCCTTGTCGGCCTCGCTTCTCATCGCGAGCCCGTTGAGATAATCCACGGCGCGCACCTCGCCTCCCTGCTTGAGCCGATACCGCACGTCTTCCCCATATTCATCGGCGCGCGGGGGAAAGTACCCCTGCGATTCGTGGTACTGCGTTGCTTCCGCGAGAGCAACGTTATTCGCGCCTGCGAGCGTTCCTCCGATGCGGGACATCGACACTTTCGCGATCGTCGCGCCGAGCGAACGAAGGACTTTCGCGGCACCTTCCAGCAGGGCGCGGACTTCAGGATCCACGCGATCGAAGAAATAGTCCTCCGGCCAGCCGACGCGAAATCGTTTCGGCAAGCTGCGTGGCAGCTTCCGGTAATCCGGCCTGGGCATTCCTTTCGGATACTCGTCCGCGATTGCTTCGACGAAGATGCATGCGTCCGCCACGCTTCGCGCAATGGGGCCAACGTGGTCGAGGCTGAGGGCGAGAGGCACGATTCCAGCCACGCTGGACAGCCCGAACGTCGGCTTGAGTCCGACGACGCCGCACAGGGCCGGAGGCACTCGAAGCGAGCCGCCCGTGTCGGTGCCAAGGGAACCGAAGCACATTCCGGATGCGACGGCAGCCGCCGAGCCGCCGCTCGAGCCGCCCGTGATCCGTTCCCGATTCCACGGATTTCGCGCCGGGCCGTAATGCGGATTCTCATTCGTGATTCCGTAGGCGAACTCGTGCATGTTCGTTTTGCCGAGCAGGATCGCCCCCGCCAGCGCCAGGCGCTTCACCACGCCGGCGTCCTCACTCGGGACGAAATCCGCGAGAATTTTCGAGCCCAGAGTGGTGCGAATTCCGCGCGTCCAGATGTTGTCCTTGAGGGAGACCGGAATTCCGTGCAGCGGGCCCTTCCATTTGCCTCGCGCGATTTCCCGCTCGGCGTTGCGCGCTTCGCGGCGGGCGCGGTCCGCGACGACCGTGATGAATGCGTTCACCTGAGGGTTCAAGGCCTCGATTCGCGCAAGGCTCGCATCGACAAGCTCGACGGGCGAGATTTCCTTGCGCCGCAAGAGCGTCGCGGCTCGTTCGATGGACAGGAACGCCAGTTCCGGTTCAGGGCGCGGATTGCGACGAGCGCGCGGCATCAGAAAACCTTCTCGGCCCGCCGGAGGTTTCCGACGGAACCTACGTTGGCGATGCGAAACGTCACGAGGTACTGGTTTTCACTGCGGATCGTGCCGAAGGAAAACTTTCGGTATTCGAAGCCGATGCCGCAGCACGAACCGTTGTAGCTGATCTCGGCAATCTGGTTCTGGAATCCGTGGAGGGTGAAATCGTAGCTGGCGCCGAACGTCAGGTTCAGGCCCGGCCGCGTCAGGTCGCCGTATCCGACCAGGGCGCGCACTTGATTCGACCGCTGCTGGAAACTCGGGAGCGGCGTGGGCGGGTTCAGCGGCAAATTGAGCGTCGAAAAATGCGCGAGCGTCAGAAACGATTCCTTGTAGGGCTTCAGCTTCAGCAGGGTCCCGATCGCGGTCATACGATTGCGTTGCGGATCGTAATTGAGGATGAACTGAGTGTCATAGCGCTTCCCCGGCTCGATCGTCAGGTCGCTTACAATCGGCGAAAAACGACGGGGCTCGTCGGCGAACGCGAAAGGCGTGACGTCATCGAGGGTCTGGAAAACATTGCGCTGTCCCGGAACCAGCGCGCCGCCAAACGTGGGATCGAAGAAATATTTCTGCGCCAGTTGCCAGGTGACCAGCTCCTGGGCATCTCCGCCGGCCGTTCGCCGATACAGACGCTGCGTCACACCATACTCCACTTCGTTCGTGTCCGTCAGCGTTTCGTCCTCGTCGAACCGGATGAACCGGCCGAAATCGTTCACACCGGTCACATAGCTGTAGGTGATGTCCGGCTCGATCGTGTGCTTCCATCGGGTGCCGTCATCGCCCCAAACGCGCTCGATGGTGGGCGGCCGGATGTCCAACGAAAACTCTTCCGTATTGCGAAAGAATCCTTCGTCGACGAATTGCTGGCTCTGCATCTGCCCGCCGTAGTAGGTCGAGCGGAACGTGAATCGCGGAGTCACGTCGAGCCACGGACCAAAATGGAGCGGCATCGTCACGGTGGGCGAGAACTCGGTGCGATCCACGAAGCTCGGAGTGTTGAACGGCGTCGCCGTCTCGCCGCGATGCACCGCGCCCGTGAAAGCGTCGAAGGAAACGTAGATCGGCAGCTTTTCGAAGGGCGCCCGGTCGACGGAACTGAACCTCGCCTCGGGCGCCGTCCGCAAAGTGATGGAGGTCTGCGGCGTGGCGCTCAGAAAGTTTTCGTAGCTGAGCGCCGCAAAATCGACGCTGAAACCGTCGAAATTCTTCGAAAGGAAGGCCGTATTGCGCACCTCCGAATTCACCGCCTGCGTGTACGTTTCCGACCACGCCAGGCGAAACGTCAGAGAGCTGAGCTGGTCGAGATCGGCCACGGCCCGCCAATCGTGAGGCAGGAGAGCCGTGAACAACAAGTGCGCTTCATGCCCGCCCTGAGGTATAGGCGGCCCGCCAGGCTGTTCGAGCCCGCGGTCGATCAGCCCGAAATAATTCGCGTCCAGCCTGGCATTTTCCCAGGGACGCATTCGAAGCTCCGCCTTTTGGTTCCAACCTCTCTTGCTGAAATACTCGCTTCCGAGCGTCACGTCCATCCAGTCCCTGGGCGCCCAATAGACCGAATCGCCCAGAATCAGACCCTTTCTCGAACTGTCGCCGAACTCCGGAATCAGGAATCCCGAGGTGCGATGTTTCTCGGCAGGAAGCGTGGCGAACGGAAGATACAGCACCGGAATCGAAAGGACGCGGAAGTTGCCGTTCTCGAGGTGCACGGATTTCTGCAGCGCGACGGTGGCAATCGGCGCATAGAACTTCCACGTCGGGTGGTCGGGATCGCAAATCGTGAGCCAGGCGTGGCGGATGCGGTAGGTGTTTTCGTCGAGCCGCTCGGCCTCGTCCGCCTCGAAGTAGAGCGGATTGGGACTGATGAGCAACGTAGCCGTGGGGCGCCGCTGCAGCGCGAACGTCGCGTGGACATGATGGAACTTGCCCCGGCCGGTTCGCAGCTCGTACTGCGCGTCGTCGGCCTCCACATGCTGCGTCAGATAATCCAACTGTACGTGGCCGCGAGCGGTTACAACGTCCGTCTCCTCATTCCATTCGATGTGGTCTGCGCGGAGCCGCAGATTCTCGTAGCGCAAGTCGACGTTTCCGTCCGCGTAGTAGACCTTGCCGATTTGGCCGCCCTGGCGATCCGCTTCGAGCGTGACTTCCCCTCCCGGCTGCAGAAATTTCGACGCAGGTTTCGCAACGGTCTGGGCGCGGAGAGGTCCCGCCAGGGAAGCGAGAAAGAGCGGAAGAAGCGCGACTACGGGGGTGAGCTTGCGGACTGACTCCCAGAATGTCGCGGTCGGCATCAACTGAAATTCCGCAAAGAGAAAACTGAGCCTAACACGCGCTCTGCACGGTCGCAATGCACTGTTCCACGCGCCAAGAGGCCCGTCGGGCACACACCTAGGATCGCAAAACCGAGTGTGAGAATCGCGAAACAGCCTGCGCGTTGTCTCATAGGCGACAATTTCGTTCAATCGCTCGCTGGCCGAACGTCGCGCGCCGTGTTAGTATCGTGCCGTTCAGCTGGAACTCCGCAGCGCAAAACGGACCAGTGATACGAATCTGCTCGAAGTGTGGCGCTCTGCTGCTCGATGAAGCGGAAGAGTGTTCTTTCTGCCAGATCCCCATCGATGACAACGATCAGGTTCCGGAACCCGTGACCGTCGGAGGCGAGGCCGAGGCGGAAGAGCCTGAATGGCGCAAGGAAGTCTCCCGCCGCCTGCAGGAATACCGCGCCCGCCGGCGCCATCTTCATCCCAATGATTCCCAATCCGGCCTCCCCTTTCAGGAGGAGCCGGATCTGGCAGCTGACGAGGTGCGCTTGCGTCCGCGCTCGCGCCCGGCTGCGCGGCAGCGCCAGACCGAGCGGGTCGAGATTTGCATCCAGCCGGAGCTCGACTTCATCAGCACACCGAACGACCGTGCCCGCCCGCAGACCGCCCTCGTGCCCGTCGCGACGCTCGCTGAGCGGCGCGTGGCGGGCTTGATTGACGCAATCTTTCTCGCATTGACGTTCGCCGGCTTTTTGGGCCTGTTTCGGTCGCTCGGCGGGCAGATCACACTGGCCAAAATGGACGCGATCGTTTATCTCGTCGTTGCCTATCTTTTTTACGGCCTTTATTTCATCGTCTTCACCACTCTCGCCGGCGCAACGCCGGGCATGCAGCTTCGCGGGCTCACGATTGTCCGCTTGGACGGCACGTTGCCGGACACGCGGCAACTGCTGTGGCGCAGCTTCGGGTACCTGCTTTCGGGCTCGACTCTGATGCTGGGCTTCTTCTGGGCGCTCTGGGACGAGGACCATTTCACCTGGCAGGACCGCATCTCGCAAACCTACGTGACGGCTGCAACCCCTGTCGGAGACTCCGATCCGATCGAGCTCCAGCCCGGCGACCTTCACGCCGCCCGCCAGACGTTCGGGCACCGTTAGCCTCGCGTCTGGCTGTGAGGTAAACTGGCCCAGAGGCTGAACGTGAAGCACGGATTCCTCAATCAGAAGCTCGGCAAGCGGAACAGCCGCCGAGCCGAGCTGCAGCGCGCGAAGAACGAGCTCGCCAGGTTCGTCCCTGTGTCAAAAGGCCGTGGCCCGAGCCGGAATGCGGAACACCGCACGCCCTCCGGCAAAAGCGCCTGACGCGCCCAAGGGCAATGCTATAATGGAAATTCATTTTCGCCGTGGCCGCCCAAACGGCCCCGGCCGCGTCTAATCGGTAGCAGCCAAGCGCGTGGCGCGCAAAGCGAGTGAAAGGGAAGACATACATGAGTTCTCTGACCAAGAAGATTGTGATTGCGGCGTCGGCTCTGATTCTGGTTTACGTGACCACGGGATATGTTCGCGCCCGTTCGTCGAACGATCAGGCCTTTCGCGCGCTCACCGTGTACAGCGAGGTTCTGAATCACGTTCAGCGCGATTACGTCGATGATCCCAACATGCGCCAGGTGACCTCCGGCGCCCTGCACGGCCTGGTGGACTCGCTCGACCCGCAATCTGGGTATCTCAGCCCGCTTGAGTACAACGACTTCAAGGACAAGAGCGCCAGCAGGGCAAAGGGCGCCACCGGGCTCGCGCTCACGAAACGTTTTGGTTATATCGCGATCGTTTCGGTGCTGCCCGATAGTCCCGCACAGAAGGCCGGCCTGCACTTTGGCGACATCCTGGAGAAAATCGCGGGGTTCACAACCTCGCAGATGGCCATCGACCAGGCGCAACTCCTGCTAAGCGGCGAACCTGGAACCGTGGTGAAGATTTCCGCCATTCGGCGCGGCAAGACAGAACCCCAGGAAATGGAACTCACGCTGGCAAAGCTTCCGGCGGGCAAACTCGTCGAGACCCGGCTCCAGGGCGACATCGCGTACCTCCGTGTGCCTGAATTCGACCCCGGCATGAGCAAGCAGGTTCACGACAAGCTCGTGCAGTTCAGCCAGGAAGGGGCGCACAAGCTGATTCTCGATCTGCGAGATTGCGCTCTGGGCGATGCGCAGGAAGGTATCGCCACGGCGCAGCTGTTCCTCTCGTCGGGCACGATCACGACGCTGAAGGGACAGACCGTCACTACCGAAACGGCCTCCGCGAACCCCGCGAAGGTGGTCTGGTCGCAACCGGTTACGGTTTTGATCGGCAACAGCACCGCTGGGCCGGCCGAAATTGTCGCCAGCGCGATTGCGGACAATCATCGCGGCGAAACGGTCGGCGACCGTACCTACGGCACCGCATCGATGCAGAAGCTGCTTCCGCTCGACGATGGCGCCGCGCTGATCCTGACGGTTGCGAACTACTACACGCCGGCCGGCAAGGAAATTCCGGCGGACGGCGTGGCTCCCTCGGTCGAAGTCAAACCCGCGGCTGAAGACTATGCGCAATTGACGCAGCCCGGACCGCCGCCTCCACCGCCCGGCCAGGTGGTTTCTGCTGACGACCCTGTGCTCAAGAAGGCGATCGAGATTCTGCAAGACGCGGGCGCAGAGCGGAAGGCCGCGTAGCCAATCGTGAAAGCATCGCGCGGGAGTACCGTCCCGCCGATACTTTTCCCTCGTGCAATGAAACTCGGGGTCTCTGAGTGCTCGCGCACCCGGTGCGGCCCTGCGGTCTGGATGCTCCTCTGCGGCGCGGCCGCAGTGCTTCTCGCCGGCTGCACCAGGAAATCACTCCCGAAATCTGAGCTCCGCGCCGTGACGCGTGAGGTTATCGCGTCGGCGCAGAAGATTACGGCGCGCAAATCGGAAATCACGATCCGCCCGCAGACCCGGCCAGCCGGGAGCGGAGCTCCCGCGCAAGTCACCGCCGACAACATCTACATTTCGCTTTCCGATCCTTCGCAGGCCGGCACGCTCGAAGACGCTCTGTCGGACATTGCGCGGCGTCACGACCTGAGGGCAGTGGCCACCACATCGGGCGGAGTGACGCGCTTCGATTTCGTTCGGAACGGAGCGACCACTCACACAATCCACATCGTCACACCGATCCCGCCGAAGCCGCGCACCCCTGCCGCGGTTTCTCCGGGTAGCGGGCGTCTTGCGATTATTCTCGACGATCTCGGGTACGACCGCGCCTCCGCCGATGCCCTTCTCGCGCTCCCGTTCCCGCTCACCGTATCGGTGATTCCGCACCTGCCCCTTTCGAGCGAAGTGGCGGAGGAAGCCTACCGCCGGGGCGACGAGGTGCTGTTACACCTGCCGATGGAATCAGAATCGCAGGACGTGAAGCAGGAAGATGTGGAATTGCACGTGGGGATGGACTCGCAGCAAGTGGAGTCCATGCTGGCGGGAATGCTCGAAACGGTTCCGCACGCCACCGGCGTCAACAACCATCAAGGATCGCGCGCAACCGCCGATTCAGCGCTGATGCAAGAGCTGATGCCGGCGCTTCGCGAGCGCGGTCTGTTTTTCATCGACAGCCGTACGACCACCGCAACGGTCGCGTACGACGTGGCGGAAAGCTCCGGCGTCCGCGCCGCTTCACGCAAGGTCTTTCTCGACGACACGGAAACCAAGGAAGCGGTGCGCGCGCAACTCAATCTGGCCGCGCGCGACGCCGGGCGCGACGGCTTCGCCATCGCCATCGGCCATCCGCACCCGACTACGATTGCCGCGCTGGCCGAAACGGTGCCGCAGCTCGAATCCCGCGGCATCCGCATCGTGTTCGCTTCAGACGTGGTCCGCTAGCCCGCCCGCCAGCGAGCAGGCGGCCGTTGAATTAGTAGTCCCCGCCCGTTCCCTGAAACAGCGGCGCGCACGGCACCGATCTGGCTTGGGTCCCGTCATGGACCGCATAGCTGATCGGCTTGCCGTTTCGATACGACGACCACAGCGCCGCGGCGCCATGTTCGCCGTTCTTGTTGAGCGCGTAAAATTGCAGATCGAACAGCTTCAGGCGCGATTTGTCGAAGCTGTAGTTGTGCACCACGCGGTGCAAGGCTTCGAGGCAGGCGTCGGTCGGCGACATTCCCTTTCGCATCATTTCGACGATCGTGTGACCGCCGCAGATCTTGATGTTCTCCTCGCCGCGCCCGGTGGATCCCGCCGCTCCCACTTCGTTGTCGACAAAGCATCCTGCACCGATGATGGGCGAATCGCCCACGCGTCCGGAGATCTTCCAGGCCAATCCGGACGTTGTCGTTGTCCCGCAGATATCGCCCTTCTCGTTCACGGCGAGGCAGTTGATCGTCCCTGTCGGCGGGTGCGCGACCACGTCCTCGATCCACGCCCTCAATTCCTGCCTTTCCGGCGTGTCGAGCAGCTCCGTCATCGTCTTGTTCCACTCGGGGCTGTCCAAACCTGGCCGCCAGTCTTTTGAACTCGACGCTTTCCAGGCGAGCCACGCGAGCCGCGACTCCTCGGTCAGCAGGTTCATGGCTTGAAATCCCATATCCTCGGCGAACTTCGTCGCGCCCGCCCCTACAAGGAACGTGTGATTCGTCTTCTCCATCACGTTCTTCGCGACGAGCGACGGGTTCTTGATTCTCTCTATCGCGCCCACCGCGCCGCTTCGCCCCGTCGGGCCGTGCATCACGCACGCGTCGAGCTGCACCACACCTTCTTCGTTCGGGAGGCCGCCCAACCCGACCGAATTGTCGTGCGGGTCATCCTCGACCTTCGTCACCACGGCCAGCACGGCATCGAGCGGATCGCCGCCGCTTCGCAGGACCTGCATTCCATCATCGAGATGTTTCAGGCCGTTGTGCGCCGAGATGATCAGCGGCCGTGTGCCTTTTGCTGCCTGCGCCGGAGCGTTCGCTCTGTGCGGCGCAACTCCGCCGAAGAGCTTTCCCGCGCTGGCCGCTATGCTGCCTGCCAGAGTCGAAACGAAGAACTTCCTGCGTGTCCACTTCTCCATTTTTTTCACCTCGCAAGAAAGAGATGATTCCGGATGCGTGCGCAGCATAATTCCGCCTCCGGAATTCGACAAGCTGGATTATGGTGGCGGAGGGGAGCCGGTTCGGTCGCGCTTGCTTTTCGCGCGGGCGCGGCTCAACATGGGCGGCCTGCGCGTCTCCGTCTCGCGGCCTTATCGGCTCGAAACGAAGACTTTGGGAGAAAAGATGATCCGCCGTCATGCTTACACGCCTTTGCCGATCGTCGCCATTCTGTTTGTGTCGCTGAGTGTTGCCTCGCAGACCACGCCAAAATCAGCGCCCGGTTCGCAATCCCGCCCCACCGGCGCAGTTCGCGCCATGTTTGACGCGCATTCGTTCTCCCAGGCGGCGATATCGCCGAACGGCAAACGTGTTGGCTGGGTCGAGCGCCTTGCTGGAAGCAGAGGAGCGCCGTCGGCGAATGCCGCGATCTACGTCGCGAATCTGAGCGATCCCTCTCACGCGACGCGAATCACCGCCGGCGACGGCCGCTCGCCACACGAAGAGCATGACGTCGCGTGGTCGCCCGACAGCAGACGAATCGCGTTCCTGTCGGACGCCGCGGCCCACGGCCAGCTTCAGCTTTTCGTGGTGGAGGCGGGTACCGCTGGGGCTAAGCCGAGGCAGTTGACGCATTTCAAAGGCTTCGTTTCCAATCCAGGATGGTCGCCAGACGGAAAGACGATCGCCGTTCTCTATACCGAAAACGCTACGCGCGCCGCGGGCCCGCTCGTTGCCGAGACGCCCGATGAAGGAGTCGTGTCGGACGCGTACCTCGAGCAGCGTCTTACGCTCGTCAATCCGGCCGCCTCGAGCGCTCGCCAGATTTCGCCGCCGGACACGTACATCTACGAGTACGACTGGGCGCCAGACAGCCATCACCTCGTCTTCTCAGCTGCAAAGGGCAATGGCGACGACAACTGGTGGATTGCCGGCTTGTTCGCGATGGACGCCGGTTCGGGCGCGATGCGGCCGATTCTCGAAAAGCCGGAAACGCAGATTGCCGAGCCTCGCTGGTCACCGGACGGCGCGCAAATCGCTTTCATCGGCGGACTCATGAGCGATGAAGGAATCACCGGGGGAGACGTTTTCACGGTCCCGGCGGACGGCGGGGCCGCAACGGATGTGACCCCGGAAATGACCCAAAGCGCGTCGTCGATCGACTGGGCGGCTGACTCGCATAGCATCGTATTCACGGGCATCGCTGACGGTGCAACGGTCATCGCCCGCGTGGATCTTGCCAAGGCGGAGACTTCGACTCTTTGGAGCGGCCCGGAGCGAGTCTCGGACGGTGCCTTTGTTCCCCACGTCTCGCTTGCGAGCGATGGCAGGGTGTCCGCGGCGGTTCGCCAATCATTCGCCCAGCCTCCGGAGATTTGGGCGGGCCCAATCGGCGAATGGAAGCAGATTACGCACGCCAATGCAGGGCTGAAGCCGGCCTGGGGCAAGGCCGTCAGCTTGCGGTGGACCACGGAAATCGGAGCGGTCCAAGGCTGGCTGGTCTATCCGAGCGACTTCGATCCCGCGAAGAAATATCCGATGGTCGTAGCGGTCCATGGCGGTCCGGCATTGGCCAGCATGCCGAGTTGGCCCGTTCGCTGGAGCTATTACATGGCTCTTTCGAGCCATGGCTACTTCGTTTTTCTTCCGAATCCGCGCGGCAGCTATGGGCGGGGCGAGAAATTCACTCAAGCCAACGTCAAAGACTTCGGCGGCGGCGATTTCAAGGACATCATGGCCGGCGTGGACGAGGCCATCAAGTCTGCGCCGATCGACCCGAACCGGCTCGGCATAACCGGCTGGAGCTACGGCGGCTACATGACGATGTGGGCCGTCACGCAAACCGATCGCTTCCGAGCCGCCGTCTCCGGCGCGGGCCTCGCCAATTGGGTGAGTTACTACGGCGAAAACAAGATCGACCAGTGGATGATTCCCTATTTCGGCGCGTCCGTGTACGACGACCCGGCCGTCTACGCGAAGAGCGCGCCGATCAACTTCATCAAGAACGCGAAGACCCCGACGCTGGTTGTCGTGGGCGACCGCGATGGGGAGTGTCCCGCGCCCCAATCCTTCGAATTCTGGCATGCGCTGAAGACCCTCGGCGTGCCCACGCAGATGGTGGTCTACTCGAATGAAGGCCACATGTTCGTGAATCCGGCGCACAATCGCGATGTGATCGACCGGACGGTGGCCTGGTTCGACCGCTATCTGCACTCCGCTCCCTGAAATCCCGCCAAAACCAGGGTATTTCTCTTTCGCCTGTCAATTCGTACAGGAAGAGGGACTAGCCCGAAATCTGTCCCGCCGTTCTATTTCACCGCTTCAGCCGGCGCGGTAGCCTTTCTTCAGCGGCCTGAAACGATCGTCCTGGCGTTCCGGGCTGAGGAAGGAGCCTATGTCCCACTGGATAGGAACCACATCTCCGTCGGATGCCGGAATGTCGGACTTCAAGGAATGCCTGAAGAACCTGCGCGATGGCCATGCGGAAGAAGCCCTGCTGCACGCCCGGCGCGCTCTGGGTGTTGCGCCCAAGAATCCGTTCTATTTGTCTTATACAGGCCTGCTGGCGGCGCTCGCCGAGAAGCGCTTCGGTGACGCGGAAACGCTCTGCAGGGAAGCTGTGGGGATGAAGCACAATCACGCCCAGCTGTACCTGAACCTGGCGGAAGTCTACCTCCAGGCGGGTCGGACGCCGGACGCGATTGCCACGCTCGAAAAGGGGTTGGTGTCTGCGGGACGCGATTTTCGGATTCGCCGCGCGCTCGAGAAAATCGGCATGCGCCGCGAACCTGTGCTGACGTTCCTGCATCGCAGCCATCCGCTGAACCGCACGCTCGGCCGGTGGCGCCATCGCTTCAACGGCCCGTCGAAGGCCGCTTAGGCGACGTTACACGAATTTCGGACTCTCTACCTCACTTGACCCGGGACGGCCTGGCGGGAACCCGTCCCGGGTCAGAATTACCCTCACATTCCGCCGCTGCGTTTCTCCGGATCTGAAACTCTCTCTTCCTTCGCACTAACCAGACACTTCCAAAACCCATGCTCAAGAGCAGCAGGCTTCCTGGCTCGGGTATTCCTTTGACGGGCGGCGGCACGATCGGCGTCGAGGGCGTTCCGGGCGGGATCCAGAAGATGGGTACGAGCGGCGGAATGAAAATGTGCCCAGGCGGGGTTTCTTCGGGAGGAGGTACCAAAGGGCCGAGAGGAGAGATGGGCAGTTCGGGCGCAGGCATCGGGAGTGCGGTCAACTCGGGCGGCTGCGGGTTCTCCAGCGCGGCGCGCTCGGGCTCCCTCAAGGCTGTCGGAGTTTTGGGCGCCGCCGAGAGGCGGTTGCCGCAGCGGGTCCTGGCCTCGTGCTGTCCGTCGGTGAGCACGGTCTCGCCCTTCGGGAGCATGAGCTTCTTGCTGGTCCAGTAGACGCGGTCGCCCAGGCGATAGGAGACGTAAACGGCCGTGTCGCGGTCGAGCCGGACGACGCGCGCGCGCCCCAGATTGAAGTCGGCATAGTGCGTCGCTACGACCGGATCGTGCGCGATGGCGTCGCGCAGCTCCTGCGGGTCGCGAGCGCCCCCGGGAATCACGGAGTAGGGCAAGAGCGGACGGAGGCGAACGCCCTCGCCGGTCAAAGGCACCTCGGCGGTGGGACGCGGGATCGCCGACACCACGGGCGCCACTCGAACCGGCGACGGCGGCTCAGTGCCCAATTTCCAGATGACAAGAAGCAGAGGAAGGATCGTTCCGAGCAGGAGGATGACTTGTGTTAGACGCCAGGAAGAACGAATCAGTTCATCGCACTTGTCCCAAGACTTCCAATACCAACGCCACTCCATCGTTTCCTTGCCCTACGTCCAAGGGCGCCCCTCGCCGTTGGCCCCAAGGTAGACTTATCGAGCGATTGTTCTGCCAGCGACACATCATCGGAAGCTCGCCGCTGCGGCCGGGATTCCTCTGGGAAGGAGTCGAGAGCATACCCGGTTTTCGCAAATTGTGCATCACATTTCCCGCAGCAGACGAGCGTGAGAGTGCGCCGCCCGCCCGACAACGATCTACTCGCGGGGGACGGGTTTGCGGTACGCAGGCCAAGCCTCTACGTGTCTGACACTCTCAATATCGCCAGCCCACGTGTGCGTTTGGTCTGGAGGATGTGCCGATACTGTCCCTTCGATCAGCGCGTACTTGAGGGTCAAGCCCTTGAACTGCTTCGCCTGGGACTGGGACAGACCAAGCCGGAATGCATTGCCCGTCAATCCGTGGGCGTAGTCTTCCTCATGGAGGTATACAGCATTGCCCTCAAATTCGACGCAGAGGAACCCAACGGTTCGAACAAACTTGCCGTTGTATCTTTCGGGATCGCCGAGCAGGCTGGCCATGCCAACAATGACAGGCTCCTTATCACTGGAGCCTCGATACGCGTTTGGCGCGCTCGGCGTCGCAGTCACAGGCACCAACACTAGGCATAGCCCCAAAAGACCAGCGAGCCTCCTGAGGCTGGACGAATGCATTTTTCCCATAGGGTCTGTCCTCCCCGCGGCGACTTGCCGCGCAAGCACCAACACTCTCGCAATTTCGGTCACTGAGGAATATGCGTCACAAAATCGCCGATTAGATATGAATCGTCCGGCTGGTATTTTGAGATGCCAGGCGTCCACCTATACATGTTCCTAGAAAGTGTATCCGCCTCATAGACGGTCCTCCGAACGCCCAAGGAGTGATTTTCGTCTCCGACGGAAAGGCCCTCGCCTTCCGCCTTGAAATTGTGAGGGTGCGTGTGGTATTCCGCGACCACTCTGAACCCCTTCGGCACTATGATGCTCCCGACGTCTACCAGGTCGTGATTGTGGGACGTGGTGGCTAACGTGTAGGTGAACTTGCCTTTGCCATTCTTGATGATGAGACCCCCATATTCCCACTTCCGCCCTGACTTGTTGGTGGCGGCAAGAGCGGCTACTTCTGCAGCGGCCGCCGCCTCGTCTCTCGTTGCATATTCTTGGCTAGCAGCAATGCCCTGGTGTTGCTGTTGCGCCTGCTGCACGGAGGTCTGCTGGGATTGCTGCGAGCCGGTTCCGGTGTTGGTCTCGGAGGGACACTCGGATGCGCTGTTGTTGCCGCAGGTTGTGCCCGCCGTGGTGTTGTCCCCGTTTGGGCCCAATTCGCCGTTCGGCAGGCCGTATGCTATGAATCTGCAGTCGTAGTCAACTGTGCAGTGGCCGTCGAGGTCGGCGAAGGACTCGGGGTTGTCGCTGACCATGGCGTAGAGGTTGAGGGTTTGCGGATTCGACAGGTTGGCGTAGGGGACGGGCGCGGGGACGGAAGACCAGTCAGCAGAGGGCCAGCGTCCGAAGCGGAAGGCATAGTAGCGGGCGCCGAAATCGTCGTTGGTGGTTTCCGTGTCGCGCTCTTTGCCCTCGAATTTGTAGTTCTGCGGGCAGGTGTTCGTGACCGTGAGTTCCTTGCCAAAGGGCAGGAAATCCGCGTCGTAACAGGCGGAAGTTCCGCCCGCCTGGACGCTCCCGGTGGAGAAATGAGGGCCGCTACCACAAGGGCAAAAAAGCCGGCGAGCCGCCAGCGCTACAAAAGCCGCCCCGGAGCGCTCGGGGCGATTAAGAGAACAACCAAAGCGAGTCACGAGCACAAGAGCAGCGGAGGAGGCGTCAGCTTTGGCCGAGGGGGAGAAAGTACTGGGTGCCTTTGACGGGCTGGCGGAGGCGGCGGAGAAGTTCCTGCAAGTCCTGGTTGCGTTCGACGAAGTCGATCTCGGAAGTGTCCACGACGAGCAGGTTCGATTTCGAATAGCGGAAGAAGAAGTGCTCGTAGGCGTTGGCGACGGCCTCGACGTATTCGGGCGAAATCTGGGTTTCGGCGGGATCGCCTTTTTTTGAAACGCGCTTGCGGAGGACTTCCGGCTTGGCCTGAAGGTAGATGACGAGGTCCGGCGAGGTGATCGAGGGCGCGAGCGCATCGAAATACTTCTCGTAGAGCTTGAGCTCCTCGTTGTCGAGATTGATGTAGGCGAAAATCTTGTCCTTCTCGAAGAGGAAATCGGCGACGAGCGGCGCGGGGGAATCTTCCGGGCGCGCTTCGATGAGCCGCCGGTGGCGCTCGTAGAGGTAATACATCTGGGCGCGAAAGGCGGCACCGGGCTTTTCGTCGTAGAAGTCGGCGAGGAAGGGATTGTCGTCGCAATCGAAGATGCGCCGCGCATGCAACTGCTCGGCGAGCACTCTCGCGAGCGTGGACTTGCCGACGCGAATCGGGCCTTCGACCACGACATATCGCGGCGACTTGAAGCGGGGACTGACCATGAACGCGCGATTATAGCAGAGGCCCCGGGGGCACCAAGCGAATGGCGCCTATTCATAAAGCCGCTGGCCTGCATCAGGAAACCCTTCGGAAGCGCGCGGTGAAGTGGCGCAGGAACGGCGCCTGGTAGGTAAGTTCGAGGCCGCGAACCACGGCGCGCCGGCGCCAGACCTCGAGGATGATCTCCACGACGTAGTCGATGTGAGATTGCGTGTAGACGCGGCGCGGAATCGCGAGCCGGAGCAAGTCCATCGGCCCGGGGTGCTCGGCACCCTTTTCGTCGCGCTTGCCGAACATCAGCGTGCCGATTTCGACCGAGCGAATTCCGCCTTCGATGTACAGCTCTGCGGCGAGGGCGACGCCGGGAAATTGCGACGGCGGGATGTGCGGCAGAAACGCGCGCGCGTCGATATAAATCGCGTGGCCGCCGGGCGGTTGCACGATGGGGACGCCTTCGGCGGCGATGTGATTGCCGAGATAAGCGGTGGAGACGATGCGGTACTGCAGGTAGTCCTCGTGGAGCCCTTCATTCAGGCCGACGGCAATCGCTTCGAGGTCTCGCCCGGCGAGCCCGCCGTAGGTGGGAAACCCTTCCGTGAGAATCAGGAGATTCTTTTCAGCCTGCGCGACAGTGTCGTTGTTGGTGCACAGAAAACCGCCGATGTTGACGATAGCGTCTTTCTTCGCGGACATCGTGCAGCCGTCCGCGAACGAAAACATTTGCTGCGCGATTTCGCGCGGCGTCTTGTGGGCGTAGCCGGGCTCGCGAAGCTTGATGAAATAGGCGTTCTCAGCGAAGCGGCACGCGTCGATGTAGAGCGGGATCTCATAGTGCATGCAGATTTCTTTCACCGCTTTGATGTTCGCCATCGAGACGGGCTGGCCGCCGCCGGAATTGTTGGTGACGGTGAGCATCACGAGCGGAACGCGCTGCGCGCCCACGCGCTCGATCACCTCTCTGAGCCGCGCCGTGTCCATGTTGCCCTTGAAGGGATGCTGGCGCGAGGGCTCGAGCGCTTCGGGAGTGGGCAGGTCGAGCGCTTCGGCGCCGACGAATTCGCAATTCGCACGTGTGGTGTCGAAGTGCGTGTTGTTGGGGACCACGTCGCCCTTGTTGCACATCACGCTGAACAGGATTCGCTCCGCGGCGCGGCCCTGGTGCGTGGGAATCACGTGCTTGAATCCCATGATGGCCTGCACCGAATCGCGGAAACGCGTGAAGCTCGGTGAGCCGGCGTAGGATTCATCGCCGCGCATCATGGCGGCCCACTGCTCGGTGGACATGGCGTTCGTGCCCGAATCGGTGAGGAGGTCGATCAGGATGTCGTCGGAGGCGATGAGGAAGAGATTGTAGCCGGCGGCTTCGAGCAGTTTCTGGCGCTGCTCGCGCGTGGTCTGGCGAATGGGCTCGACGCTCTTGATTCGAAACGGCTCGATGATGGTTTTGGGCATGGGACTCCGCGGCCGATGGTCAGCGGCCAGCGCTCCTCAGCGAAGGTTGGTCCTGCGGCGGGGATTGTGAGGCATTTGCGGGGTAAAGGGCAACAGAACGAGGGATGGCAAGTCTGAAACCACAGATGAACACGGATAGACACGGATGGGAAGAACCGATCAAGGTCCGGGATTTGTATCGATTAGAAGCGATGGCCGCCCTTTGTTTTCTATGAGTTAGAGACGATTCTGTTTCCACATGTGTATCGATTAAGACAAAGGAGTTGGAGGAGGTAAATGAGGTAGAGGAGACACCTTTTCCTGACGAAAAGGGTGTTTTGTTGCGATTAAAGATGCAGTGACTCGTGGCGAGTGACGAGTGGCTAGAAAGCGCGCCGAGCGAGCGCATCGCGTGGAACTGTATATTAGACATGGGGCCGAGCCTTTGTTTTCAACGAGTTACAGCGATTTCTAATCGCGCAACTGTAGATTAGGGCGAGGCATGAGGGGCGAGGGGCGAGGATGCAACACCCGAGCCCGCGATCCCTCCGCTCCTTCCGCATCGTCTCCTCCCCTTAGCGCCCACTTTAGCGAGCACAAAAACGAGCCACGGTAGCACGGAACGAAAATTCTGAACAGGTTCAAAAATTGAGCAGTACGGCTAGAACCAGGGTACCGACACGTGAAGCGCGTGAGGCAGGGAGAGGAAGTCGGCCATGCATGGGAGCCACAGAGACCACACGGGAGGATCGAGCAAGACGAAAAGCGGCCGAGCAATAGTTCCAAAGACCTTACAGTTACTGAGGCGTGACACCCGACCGTCGGGCCAGGTCCCCTTTTGGACGGCCAGGTGTTAGCGTTGAGTGGCACTGGAGGGTGAGTGTTCACGACCAGTTGAAGGGGCCCAATGAAAGTTCTGAAGGTCGTCCTCTTCTGTCTTGCCTGTGCGACCGCATTCTGCGTTGCCGCGGCGGCGAGCTGTGTTCTTCGCGCGAAATACAGTTCAGTGCCAGAGTTGAAGAGCAAATTCGCTTACATGTATGCCGTGAATCTCGCGCGGTATTCGTTCCTTCAATACAATCAAGCAAGCCCGGACCAAGGCCGAAAGGCTCTGCTCGAATATTTGAAGCTCCTTCAGCGAATTAGAGACGAGAAGATCCAATATCCACAGGGGACTCTTCATCGGAATTTCGGTCTCACATACCTTCGTCTCTATCGGCTCGAGTCAACTGCCGGGAATTCCGCCGCAGCCGATGCCTATATGAAGTCGGCTCAAAAGGAGTGGTCGGCGCTCGGCTGGAAGGATAAAGATGTCTCTGCCGAAGGTCTTAGCAAGCTCATCGAACTCAGAGAGTCCAACGAGCAGAAACTCTACAACGACGCCGGAGTTCAAATGCGAGCGGTGCAACGGAAAGAGCACAAATCCAATGAGAGGCCCAAATGAGAAAGACGATTGCGATCTTCGTGTGCGCGTTGCTAGGCCTCTGCGCCGGGTATTTTGTTGCCCCCATCGCGTCGATGGGATTCGTCCGGTGGAATGAACCGGACCTGTTTGGGGCGTTTGCCTTTTCTCTTGTCGACAGCTCTATTTCGTGTAGTTGCGAGAATCAGCCTCCCGCGGAGACTTTCGAGACGCTGACGGACGATCTCTCCACTTTGCAACGATGGCGAAAGCAGAATCCCGAGAGCCGTATTCTCAAGCAAGAAATCGGCCTAGCGCAGGTGAGGTTGTCGCGGATTGAACAGGAATTGGGCCACGCTGCCCAGTCAGACGTGGACATGAAAGACGGGCAGGAAGAACTAGCAGCGCTCGGCTGGAAGAATCTCTCCGCTGCGCATCTAATCGCGCTGACGACGCAGCTGGACTCCGAATACAAGCAAGGGAATCAGAAGACTAAGTCCGCCGTCTCCGCACATCCAAGCACGGCAAATCCAAAGGCCACGGATTAGACTCTCCCGTCGGCAAACGCGCTGAGGCGGGCGGCTCCTCAACCGGCAGCGAGGACTCTGCCGCGCTGAAGTCCGCGGCGCTACGTTCAAACCTTCGGATCACTTGGCGGCGTAGTGCTCGGTGCCGAGGAAGTGGAGGGAGACGTAGGGCTCGTTGCCGACGACCCAACTGTCGTGGCCGGGAGGGCCGGGGGGAATGTAGAAGAGGGTGCCGGCGCGAAGTTCGTGGATTGTGCCGTCTTCCATCGCCGCGGTGGCGCAGCCCGAGAGCACGAGGCCGACGTGTTCGACGTTGCAGCGTAACGCGCCGACGCCGGGCCCGACGTGAAGGGACCATTTCCAGCCGGGCTGGTAGGTGGCGCGGCCGATGGTCATTCCGCCGATGTGGACGAGTTCAAATTTTCCTTTTTCGAAGGTGCGGACTTCGTCGGGCTGGTCGAAACGCTTCAGGATGGTTTCAAGCATCGCAGTGGCTCCCTCGCAAGGTCTGTTATCCGGTTTCACATTCCAGAGTAGCGCGGGGATGCAAGTGCTCTGACCCGAATGGCGAGGTGAGGGAGGCGAACGGTCAATTTGGGAGGGTGAGTGGAGTGGGAGATTTGGCCACAGAGGCACAGAGAAAAACGAATTCAATTTGAAATTGGAAATTTGAAATTTGAGATGAAGCTATCTCATAAATGGGGCTGAGCTGCTGATCCTACGGCACTTAGATGGTCTGCAGCCTATTCATGAGATAAGTTCATTTCAGAGAAAACCGAAAAGAGCCGCCAAGATGGCGGCGCTACAAACGGCATTTTCGGAAGAAGGCTAAGGGCAAACTGCGCTGGGGCTGTGGTCGGGGCAAGCCAGCGCTCTCAGTGAAGGCGGTTCAATCGTCCCTTCGGGACTCTGACTCCATTTTGAGGGGTCTGCTCGGGTTCCCGGCATTCCGCTGCGCTGCGTGCCGGGCTAAGTACGGTCGCGCCTCCGGCGCTTGGCGAGCGCGATTCATATCGCGCCTAGAGGCGCGAGGCGCAAGGCTTGGCGGAAAGGCGTGCAAGGAAAAGCGCGTAGGCCGTTCTAAGGGCAGGCCGGAGTCGCCGGCCAAAGGAACGGTACGATGAAAACTCTCTCCTCTCGTTTCGCTCAAGCGGGGCTTCGATTCGCGCGGGTGGCGGTGTGCTCGGCGGTGGCGGTGTTTGCGGCGGCGGGGCCGTGCGCGGCGCAGGGGACGGCGCGGGCGGACGGGTGGGTGGTGATTCCGATCGAGGAATATAAGGCGCTGCACGCGCGGGCGTTTCCGGCAGAGCGGCCGCCGGAGCAGCCGCCCGTCGAGGCGACGCTGACTCGGGTCGAGTACGAGCTGCGCATCAATGGCGATATCGCGTCGGGGCAGGCGAACCTTACGGTGGACGTGTTGAAGAACGGCTGGGTACGCGTTCCGATTCCGGCAGGGCTGCTGATCCGCGAAGCGAGACTCGAAGGGAAGCCGGTGTCGCTGGTGCCGAACGCAGCGGGCAAGGGCGGTGGACAGCTCTGCGCGCTGCTCTCCCATTCCGGGCGCGCGTCGCTGGCGCTCGAGATCGATCTTCCAGTGACGTCGAGCGCAGGAGCGGAGAGCATCTCGCTGCCCGCGACGGCTTCGGGAGTGACGCGCGCGGTGGTGGAACTGCCGCGCCAGGGAATCGACGTGAGCCTGACGGGCGGGCTGCTGGTCGACCGGGCGGAAGCGGACAAGGAGAGCAAGTGGATCGCGTACGGGCGCGGCGGCGAGCCGCTGACGTTTGCGTGGCACCGCAAGACGGAGGATCACCGCGCCGAGCAGCCTTTGCGCATGCGCGGATCGCTGACGGAGCTGGTGGGGCTGGGCGAGGACTCGAGCTCCGTTTCGGCGGAAGCGGATATCGAAGTGACGCAGGGAGTGGCGAAGGCGGTGCGGATTGCGCTGCCGGCGAACGTGACGATCAACCAGGTGCTGGGGGCGATGGTGGCGGATTGGGAGGTGAAGAACGGCGAGCTTGCGGTGACGTTTCTCGAGCCGGTGGAGCAGAACGCCCGATTCGTGATTGCGGGCGAGACGCGAACTCCGCGGGACGGCGAAATGGGGATTCCGATGCTGCGGCTGCTCGACGCGGAACGCGAAACGGGCGGCATCGCGGTGGACGTGCTGGGCGCGGGCGAGATCAAGGATTCGAAGACGGAGGGGCTTGAAGCAGCGGACGCGACGGACCTGGGGGCGATGGTGGCGAGCCGGCAATCGCCGTCGCTGGCGGCGTTCCGGTTCCGGCCGGGCGACGCGAAGACCGCGCGGGCGCTGAGCGTGAACGTGGCGCGGTACACGCCGCAGGCGGTGCTGATGGCGAACATCGAAGAGGCGCGTTACCAGGTGCTGATCAGCAACGACGGGAAGACGCTGGCGCAGGCGCGCTACGCGGTGCGAAACAACGAGCGAAATTTCCTGAAGGTGACGCTGCCCCCGGGCGCGACGCTTTGGAGCGCTTCTCTGGCGGGGAAGCCGGTGCGTCCGGGGCAGGCGCCTGACGGAGGGCTGCTGCTGCCGCTCGAAAAGGCGCGCGCGGGAACGGGCGACGATGCGCCGGCGTTTGCGGTCGAGATCGTCTACGTGAGCCGCGGAACGGCGTGGGGCGAGAAGGGCCAGGCGGCGCTGGCGCTGCCGACGGTGGACCTGCCGATCTCGCGCACCGGGCTGGTGCTGTACTACCCGCCGCTTTTCAAGGTGACTGCGGAGCCGGGCGCGTTCCGGACGGAGGCGTACGAGAATCCCGTCTCGGCTGCGTTCAATGCGGGCGTGGCGGGCGGCGTGGCGGCAGCGTCGCCCGGCCCCGCAAAACCCCTGGACAAGGACGAAGCGCTGATCGAGCAGTTTCGCGCGGCGTCGCCGACGGGCCGCGTGGCGGGAATTCTTCCCGTGCAGATTTCGTTTCCGGCGTTCGGTCCGTCGCTGTTCCTGGTATCGGAATTGACCGGCGAGAACCAGGCTCCGGCGGCGGCGCTGAATTATCAACGCGAGAAAAAGGGAGGCGCGCGATGAATGCGATCAAGAGAATGCTGGTTGCGGCGCTGACGTTCGAGCTGATTTTTCCGGCGACCGCGTTCGCGCAGGAGCGAAATGTGATACCGGTGCCGTCTCCGGGGAACGTGACGCTGCCCGTGGACGACTACAACCGGCTGATCGAACTGGCGAACAAGCCGGTGAAAGGGCCGGAAGCGCCTCCGTTGCCGTACACGATCCAGCGAGCGAGCCTGGCATTTCATGCGGGCGACGATGCAGCGAAAGGAACGGTCGAGCTGCAGGGCGAGATTCTGCACGATGGGTTGACGAAGGTGGCACTCGCGAACGGCATGACGATCCTCGACGCGCACCACGAGGGAAAGAGCCTGCCGCTCGAGCAAGAGAACGGGACCGACGTCGGCGTGCTGGGCGGGCCGGGGCAGTTTGCGGTGACGCTGGACGCGGGGCTGGCAGTAAATATCGAGGCGGGGCGCGCGTCGATGACTTTGCCGGCGCCGCCGGCAGGCAGCGTGGAGTTGACGCTGACGGTTCCCGGGGACCACACGAACGTGCGAATCAGCCCGGGACTGATTACGAGCCGGGCGTCGCAGAACGGACAAACGACCGTGGAGGCGACGCTGGTGCCGGGAGCGATGGCGAACGTTTCGTGGACGACGCGAGAAGTTGTAACGCCGGTTGCGCCGAAGGAAGTGCGATTTCTCTCCGAAGTGAAGACGCTGGTTTCGGTGGGCGAAGCGGATCTGGGGATTGCGGCGCTCGCGGATGTGACCGTGGTGCAGGGTGAGCCTTCGCAATTCGAGGTCGCGGTGCCCGCCGGATACGAGGTTACGGGCGTGACGGGAGCGTCACTGGAATCGAGCGAAGTGCAGTCGGGCGTTCTGATGCTGAAGGTGAGCCGGCCGGCGCAGCGCAGCCACCAGTTCCTGATTTCGATGACGCGGCCGATCGGCGCGACGAAGGCGGACATTCCTTTCCTGACGTTCCAGGGGACGCAGCGCGAGACGGGCGAAATCCTGGTCGAAGGCGCGGGGACGATGGAATTGTCCGCGACCGAAGGAGGCGGGCTGAAGAGGATGGACTTCAAGGAAGCGAGCCCGTACCTGCGGTCGCTTGCGCGATTCCCTCTGCAAGCGGCGTTCCGGTATCACCGGCAGCCGACGGAGACGCCGAGCCTGGCGCTCGGATGGACGCGGTTTCCGGACAGCGGCGTACTGGCGGCGGTGGTGGAGCACGCCACCGTGACGACGCTGGTCACCTCGGAGGGAAGGTCGCTGACCGAAGTGCAACTGACGGTGAGGAATCAGGCGCAGCCGTTCCTGAAAGTGGAGCTGCCGGCGGGCGCGAGCATTCTGTCGGCGGAGGTGGCAGGCGAAAAGGTGAAGCCGGTGGAAGGGCCGGACGGGAATCGCGTGCCGCTGCTGCGGACCGGGTTCCGGCCGACGGACGCGTACACGGTGTCGTTCGTGTTCGTGCATTCGGGCGCGCCGTTCGCGAAGAAGGGCGGATCCGAGCTGTCACTGCCGAAGATGGATGTGCCGATCAGTCTGCTCGAGTGGGAGGTGTTTCTGCCGGAGCGGTACAAGGTGAAGGACTTCGGCGGCGACGCGATGTCGGCGAGCGTGGTACCGGCGGCGTCGGAAGAGGTCGCGGCGGGAGAAGGAGGCGGGATCAGCGAAGGGATGCCGTCCGTGATGCCGCAGGCGGTGGAGTTCCAAGCCCAGGCGCTGCTGCCGGGGCAACTCGGAGGATACGTGGTGGATTCGAGCGGGGCCGTGGTCGCAGGGGCGCAGGTGACGGTGAGTCATCTGGATACGGGAACGGTGCTGGCGGCGGTCTCCGATCAGTCCGGGCGATGGGTGGTGTCGAATGTGCCGTCAGGAAGAGTGAGGATTGCGGTGAACCGCGCGGGGTTCAAACAATCCTTGCGGCAGATTCAGTACGACGCGAGCAGCCCCGTGCAGCACAACGCTGCGCTGAGCGTGGCCGCCATGGCCGAGACGGTCACGGTCACTGAGAGCGCGACCGATGAAGTGCGCGAGTCGCGGCGTATCGAACGCGATCTGAAAAGGAACGCGGAGATTGCGCAAACGGCGCCGTCGTCGAACGTCCTGAAGCTGCAGCAACGGGTGGCGGGCGTGCTGCCGATTCGCGTCGACGTGCCGCGCGCGGGAAACTCGTACCACTTCGTGAGGCCGCTGGTGCTGGACGAAGAGACGAAGGTGACGTTCAGCTACAAGACGAAGTGATTCAACTCGTTCGTTGAAACCGAATCGGCGGTGTCGCATTCGCCGCCGACGCATGTCCTGCGGTGGGGCGCCCACGCCTTCTCGTTTATACTTTCCCTTGGGTCTCATCCTAATCTTGAGGAGGAACGATGCCCGAAGCCAAAGGGATGTGGGAAGGCTTGATGGATTTCTCCTTCCGTACGTACGCAGCTCCCAAGATGCTGAAGTTCCTCTATGCAATTCATCTGCTGGCGGGTCTGATCGCTGCGGTTGCCTGCGTGGTAACGGCGTTCCAGCAGGCGCCCGTACAAGGGCTGATAGCGCTGATTGCAGCTCTGGTTGCGTACTTCTTCTGGATTCTGTACTGCCGGATTGCACTTGAAGTGCTTGCGGCCATCTTCCGAATGGCGGATGCGATCGCACCGGACCGCAGCGCGACTCCCCGCGAGTGAGGAATCTGTCGCCGTTGCCGAGAGCCACTTTGCAACCCGAGATTCCCTGAGCGGCTTTCGGTGGGCGACTTATTCCGAGCGCAGGGCGTCGATGGGATTGACGCGGGAGGCGCGGCGAGCCGGAGTGCACGCGGCGAGAAAACCGGCGACCGCGAGAAGGACGACGGCGGCGACGAAAGGCAGCGCGTCGTTCGCGGCGAGGTTTGGCAGGCGGCTGGCGAGAATTCTGGCGGCGGCCATCGCGCAGGGAATGCCAATCGCGATGCCAACGAGCACGAGCGCAAGGGCTTCCTTCAAGACGGAAACAAAGACGGCGTTCGTTTGCGCACCAAGGGCGAGACGCACGCCAAATTCGCGCGTGCGGCGATTCACGGCGTAGCTAAGCAGGCCGTAGAGGCCGATGAGCGCGAGAAAGCCTGCAACAATCCCGAAGAATGTGGAGAGCGAGGCGAGCATGCGCTCTTCGGCGAGATCGACGGCGATGGCGCGAGACATGGTTTCTGTCCAGCGGACGAATTCGTGGCCGAGCGAGCGGATTTGCGCGTCGACGGCGGGAACGATGGTGAGAGGATTTCCTTCCGAGCGGACCTCTAAATAGCCCCATTCGAGAATTCTGGCGTCCTGCGGCTGAACGACCTGAAAAAGCGGGAGGTAAACGAGAAGGGCGTCGCGCTGATGCAGGTCGCCGAAACGCGCGTCCCGCGCGATGCCGACAACCTGAAGATCCTGGCGCGGGCCGTAGTCACCGACGGAAATCGCGCGCCCGAGGGCGTCGCCTGCGGGAAACAGGCGATCGGCAAGCGATTGGCTGATGATGACGACGCGTTGCGACGTCGTGGTGTCGGAAGGCGCGAAGTCGCGGCCACGGAGAACCGATGCGCCGAGCGTCTTGAAGAAGCCGGGTGAAATGAAATAGAGGTTCGCTTCGGGAGCAGCGGTCGCCGATTCCTTAGACGCCGGAGGGAAGACGCGCTCGGACCAGCGATTGATCTGCACGGGCGAGGAATCGGAAAGAGACGCGGAGGCGACACCGGGAATCGCAGAGACACGGGCAAGAAGGTCGCGTTTGTAGGCGTTGATATCGAGGTCGCCATAGCCGCCCGCGTTCGGAGTGAGATTGAAGACGGCAACGCTCTGCGGCTCGAAACCGAGATCGGCCGTGGCCAGGCGATGAGCGTTGCGAATCAAGAGACCGGCGCCCACGAGCAGCACGACGGCGAGTCCCACCTGAGCAGCGACGAGTGAGCGGCGCAACCATCCGCCGCGACCTCCCACGATGGTACGCGCGGCGCCGCGAAGAGGCGCGCTCTCCTGGATCGTCATCCATCCGGGCGCGAGGCCGAAGAGGACGGTGGCGAGAAAAACCACGGCGATCGTGAACGCGAGGATGCGGAAGTCCGGATGAAGCGAGATGGTGAGTTTCACGGGGCTGTTCCACATCAGGCTGAGCAAGGGCTGGCCGGACCACTGCGCGAGTGCGAGGCCGACGGCGGCAGAGGCGGTGGCGAGCACAACGCTTTCCGTCAGAAGCTGGCGCAGGATGCGGCTACGCTTCGCGCCGAGAGCGAGGCGCACGGCAATTTCACCCGAGCGCGCGGAGGCGCGCGCGAGCAAGAGCGTGGCGACGTTGAGACACGCCAAGAGCAGGAGCGTGGCGACGGCAGCCATCAGAATTTCCGTCGATTCGAAGAAATCGCGGCGGAGGAAGGATTCGCCGCGAGAACCGGGCGCGAGTTGAACGCGTCGCGCGAGATCCTCGGCGAGATCTTTCGAGGATAAGCCCGGCTCTTCGGTGTCGCGCAGAATCGAAGGCCACAGGACTTGCAATTGCGCGTCGGCTTGCTGCAACGAGACGCCGTCACGTAGACGGGCCGTGACCAGAAGCGGCATGGATTGGAGATCGGAGTCGAACAACTTAAACGGCGCGGCTTCGACGGGAACGGTGGCGTCGGCGGAAACGTCGATTTGCGGGCTTGAGAAGTTTGCGGGCGTGACGCCCACAATCGAAAACGGGCGGCCCTCGACGCGAATGATTTTGCCGAGGACATTCGGGCCGCCGCCGAAGCGGTCCTGCCAGCACTCGAAGCTGATGACGGCGACGCTGGCTGGGCCCCCGGTGGACGGACGGGAGTCAGACGGCAGGAGCGTGCGGCCGAGCATCGGGCGGACGGGGTACGTGGAGTAGAAGTCCCTGGTGACGTACTGGACGGCCCTGAGCGAGGGGACGCCGTTGACTTCGATGTTAGAGATGGGCAGGAGCCAGCCGGAGACGCTCGAGAAAACGGATTGGCGGGCGCGGAGCTCGTTCAACTGCGCGTAAGTGAATGCGCGCGGACTATTCTGCGCAGTGGCCTCGTTGATTTCGACGAGGCGCGACGGCTGCGGCACGGCGAGCTGGCGCAGAGCAATAGCGTCAAGCAACGTGAAGATCGCGGCGTTCGCGCCGATCGCGACGCCGAGCGAGAGAATAATGACGATGGCGAAGAGCGGATTCTTCGCGAGCTGCCGGAGGGCGAAGCAAAAGTCGCGGGCGAAATCGCCGAAAAACGCCATGGCGCGACTACGCTATCGCTTTATCGCGCGTCGGGCAAGGATCGCCGGGAGGTTCCTTCACACGGCGTGCCCTTCCGATGTCAGGGCAAGAAGGCCGCGCTCCCCCGACTAAAGTCGGGGGGCTCCCACCCCAAAAACCGAGCCGAAAATCGACAATCGACGCGAGTTCGCGGTATGGGTGGCGTCACCAGCTCTTCGAGATAGCGGTGATGATGTGGGCGAGCGCGTCGACGTCACGCGTGTCGATCACTTCAGCGGGCGAGTGCGAATAGCGCAGCGGCCAGCCGAGCGCGATATCGACGGAGCCGTAGCGGAGGAACGTGGAACCGTCGTTGCCGCCGCCCGTGACGCCGTACTGCACAGGAATCTGATTGGCGCGCGCGAGCTTGATCACGCGTTCGACCAGATCGGGACGGACGATATTCGAATTGTCGACGGCGCGGATCACGAAGCCTTTGCCGATGGGCGCATCCGCGAAACGCTTCGATTCGATCGGCGAATCGGAACTGACGAAGGTGTCGACGGCGAAGACGTAATCCGGATGATTTTCAACGCCGAGACGTTTTGCCGTGGCGGCCGCGCCGTTGAGGCCAAGCTCTTCGGCGGTCGAGAAAACGAAAGTGACGTTCCGGTCCTTCAGCGGGCCGCCGAGAGCCCACGCGGCGGAAATCAGCGCGGTGCAGCCGACGCGGTCGTCGAAGCTGCGCCCATTGGCACGCGTGCCGAGAAGCGGGCGATAGGCTTTGGGAATCGTCACGGTGTCGCCGACCTTGATGCCGAGTTTTTCGACTTCGTCGGGGGTATGCGCGCCGACATCGACGCGAATCGCGGCGCCGCCGCGGCCGCGCGGCCACTCAAATTTCGGGTCATCCCAACCGTTCGGGAGTTCCATGATGGCGTCGTGGTCGCCGGTGGTGGTGTGAACGAGCGCAGGATGGCCCAGGAAGAAGCTGGGCTCGCCGCCGCCCTGCGAGGTGACTTCGAGGCGGCCGTCATTCGAGATAGATTTCACCTCGTAGCCGATCTCGTCCATGTGCGCGACGACGAGGATGCTGGGCGTCTTCGCGCCTGCGGGAGCGGTGCCGATGCGCAGGACGAGATCGCCGGCGTCGTCGGTTTCGGGTTTGGCCCAGGGCGGGAGCAGCTTCTTTACTTCGTCGCGAACGGGGCCCTCGTGGTTGCTGACACCGTAGCTCTCGACCAAGCGCTGGAGCACGACCGTAGTCGGTAGCTGCCTATTCGCGGAGTCAGGCGCGGGACCCAATACGGAGCCAAAACTTCCTCCACCGGCGGACCCTGCGCGTGGACCTTTCAAATACAAGTCCAACAGGTTCATCAAATGACTCTGGTCCTTCCAGTCGATCAGCTCGGCGGGGGTGTCGGGCCAGGCGGTGGCGATGCCGATATGCGTCCACTTAGCGGGAAACGAAGGCGCAGCGAGATAACTTGGCGGCACGATTCCGGACGAGTAGTCAGTGGCAAGCGGAATCTTGTTGGCGTCAGCGAGCTGCTTCAGGTCGGCGGCGAAGCCTTCGAGCTGGCCGTCGGTCTGCGTGAGGCCGACGAGGACGCCGCTGCCGGGCTCTCGGCGAGGCGCGCGATGCATGCCTTCCGCGCCGGGAATCGGCCCGCCGGGAAGCAGGCGGCCGACGTAAATCATTTCGTCGAATTGATTCGTCGTCAGGATGCGCTCGAGGCCACGCGCGCCAGTGCGTTGCTGGACGACGAAAGCGACGGTGAGGGTGCCTTTAATCTTCGAGGGATCGACTTCCCTGAGCAGGTTAAGGAGAGCTGCAGCGCCGAAGCGGTCGCCGATGGACGCGCCCGCCATTTTCCCGTAACCGAGAGCGAAGAGCCGCCGGTTGATGACGACGGGGCTGAGGTTGTCGATGCCGGCCTTGCGAACTTCGGCGGCGGACGTGGCGCCGATGTCGACGTAAATATTTTCGAGATCGGTGAGACGCGGCGGATTCATGCGGCCGGGCTGTAGATGCACCGAGAGGCCGGCAACGACGCCGTCGATCCACTTGCCGCCGGCGGTTTCGACCTTGACGGGCTGCGCGGAATAGAGCTCATTAAAGATCGGCGGCAAGCCGTTTTGCGGAAGGCGCTGGACACGCAGATAGCCGTCGTCGGTGATGCCGCTGACGACGAAGCCGGGCTCGTCGATGGGCGTGACGATGAGGCGATGCGGCGAGCCGCTTCCGAGGGTGACGATAACGTCGCCAATGTTATCGACCGTGGGATGGAGGTTCCCGAGTTCGGCGCGAATCTCTTGCCCGAGTTGGCCTTCGTAGCCGCTGACCGCCGGAGTCGAAACAAGCTTTCCGAGGTCTCCTTCGAGTGAGCCCGCGGATGTGACCTGGGGCGCGGCGACCTGCGCGATAAGGAGAAGGAGAACCGGAAGAAAGAAAACAGAAAGACGACGATTCATAGGTGCGCCTCGCTGGAATCAGAGTAATGCGAAGCGGCGAATGTATCGCAGGCGTTCGCGCGGCGCAATTCGAAATCGGAGGCCGTTCGGGTCTTCTGAGGAAATGCGTAAAATGGAAAAACCCGCCGCATTACAAAAGGCGGCGGGTTCTTCCGCGAACATCCAGAACTAAGGTCTAGTGGTCATGGTCGTGCGCGTGGCGCCATTTCCAGTATTCGTTTTGCTCGTCGGCGCTCCGGTGGTCGAAGTCGACATGATTCCGATGCGTATCGACTTCCCACTGCTGGTAATAGACCACCTCGTGGTGATCCCAATGATGATAGTCGTGATACTCCGGGTCGTAGACGCGGACCCGCGCCGCGCAACCGGAAAGAATTACCGGGGGCCCCATCAGCGCTGCAACCAACAAAATGGAACCAAGGTATCGGCGCATCTTGAAGATCCTCCTTGCCGGGCCTGACCATTGTAGCCGGGCCCAACTGCCGGGAGCCATACAGGATCGTCCCGTCTTTCACTGGTGAAACCCCGCACGGCGGGAAAAGTTACTGCTGCAGGGTAAAGCCCTCATCTCCCGGGATCGAGACCCAGTGTTACTGCAGTGGAACTTGCCTTCACTTCGACTACGCGCTCTAATACGAGAACCCGGCACTTGAGGTTTTGGGAGGTGAGCGATGAGCACCCTTGGGGGCGACCCGGCGGAATCCCTTAGCACGCGTTTGCAGGCGGCCACGTCGGAGTTGCAGGAGCTCGAGCGATTGGTCAAGTCGGGCGAGCTTGATTCGCGCGTGTTGCGGGAGTTTCGAAACGCGGTGGACCACATTCGCGGCACTGCGTGGGCGGTGCAGCAATGGGTGGGGCTGCAAGCGACGGGCGATCCCTACGCGGTGCTGCCAAAGCTGTCGGCCGAACGCGTGCGGCGCGCCACGCAGATTGCGAACGACCTTGTGCTCGACGTTCAGGCGATGGACGTGGGCGTCGAAACAGAAGGAATCAAGGAGCTATTCACCGCGATCGAGGACCTGCACCGGCGGCTGGCTGCGCTGGTGAACCGCGAAGCCTAGCGAGTGTGTGGCAGGCCCAAATCGGAGTCGTTGACCGACGATTTGTGCTGCAGGTAGTAGCCGTGAATGCTCAGGCCCAGACCACCCAGGAACAACACGGGCGAAAGATAGGTGGTGAGAATGGGATGGAGGGGGAACGGGAGCCTCATCGCACTGTAGCCGCCACCAAAATAGCCGATGACAGCGGCGAGTAACATGTAGAGAAGCCCGCGGCGAATCTGCGTGCCGCCGTTATCTCCCGAGCCGGCGTCTTTCTGGCCCCGAGGAAGCACTGGAAGCGTCTCGCGGCAGAATACGCACTGCGTCAGCCGAGCTGAAACCCTCTTCCCACAGAATGGACACTCCCGAATAGCCATGCCTACCCCCTCTAGGTGTTGTTCCCATGAGGAAGGAGCAACTCGCTTGCCATGGTTTAAGCCGGTTATTTACAATGAGATACGGGGGTACTGAAGCGTGGGAGCTAGCGAGGATGGGTAGAAGTGTAACATTCGAGGTATCAGGGGGGAACACCCAAAAAGTGATCCCCAGCCAGGGGGGCTACGCCCGAAATCCGCCTCAACTCCGAGGCAGAGCGCACACCCGCCAAAATCGCAAATGGCGTGAATGCAGAGGCTTACGGCGGGGTCCCGGGCCTGAAACTCCAGCCGGCTCGCGGGCGTATGTTAGGATGTGGGCAACACGACCATGGCGAGCAAGGCTACGATGAACTTCGGCGAGGCGGTGCGCATCGCGACGGCGAGTTTGTGGGCGCACAAGCTGCGAAGCGTGCTGACGCTGCTGGGCGTGGTAATCGGGGTGATGTCGGTGATTGCGGTGGTGAGCATCGTCAACGGGCTGAACCGGTACGTCGCGGAAAAGGTGTTCAACCTGGGCGCGGATGTTTTCCTGGTGAGCCGCGGCCCGATCATCATCACGAATATCGACGACTACCAGGAAACCCAAAAGCGGCGAAAGCTCCGGCTGGACGACTACGAGTGGGTACGGGACAACTGCCGAAGCTGCGGGGCGGTGGGCGCCTCAGTGGACAAACAGAACGCGCAAGTGAAGTACGGTACGGACTACCTTTCGAACGCCCATGTGCTCGGCTGGACGGGCGAGATGCCGCGGCTGTACGACCTCGATCTGGTGGAAGGGCGGCATGTGAGTGATACCGACGTCTCGCACGCAACGCCGGTATGCGCAGTCGGACACGACATCGCTGAAAAACTTCTCGGCGGTGGGGATCCGATCGGAAAGGAAATTCGCGTCGACACAATCGACTGCCAAGTGATCGGAGTGGGGAAAAGTCTTGGGAGCGTGCTGGGGATGTCGCGCGACTCCTGGCTGATTCTCCCGATTACGACTTTCCAGAAAGCCTACAGCAGCGACGATTCGATTCGCATCTGGGCGAAATCCTCCAAGGGAGCGGACGGAATCGACGAAGCCATGGACGAGGTCCGGCTGGTTTTGCGGGGGAAGAGACACGTCGCCTATCGCGACCCGGATGACTTCACGATCGAGACGAACGGTTCGTTTTTGTCACTGTGGGCCGGCATCAGCGGGGCGTTCTTCGGCGTGACGATCGTGATCGCGTCGATTTCGCTGATCGTCGGAGGGATCGTGATCATGAACATCATGCTCGTCAGCGTGACGGAGCGAACGCGCGAGATCGGGCTGCGAAAATCGCTGGGGGCGCGGCGCGTCGATATCCAGCTCCAGTTTCTGATCGAGTCTTGTACGATCGCGGCGATTGGCGGCGCGTGGGGAGTGATCCTGGGCATTTTGCTCGCGAAGCTGGTGACGCTGACCACATCGTTGCCAAGCTCGGTACAGCTATGGTCGGTTGTGATGGGATTGATCGTCGCGACGAGCGTGGGATTGTTCTTTGGCGTCTATCCGGCGTCGAAGGCGGCGCGAATGGACCCGGTCGAGGCGCTGCGCTCCGAGTAGCGAGGGGAATCAAAAGAGAGCCAACATCATGCGCGAGAATCGTTCGTTCAACGAATTGAAAGAGGCGGTGGGACTGGCGCTCGACGCGCTACGGAGAAACCCGCTGCGGTCGTGCCTGACGATTCTGGGCATCGTGATCGGCGTGAGCACGGTGATCGCGATCAGCGCGGTGGTGAACGGGCTGGACTCGAACGTGATCGGCTCGATTGAGGCGATGGGATCGAACATCATCATCTGCTACAAGTTTCCCTGGGCGTCGATGGGGCGCCCGACGGCCGAACTGCTGCAGCGAAAAGAGTTGAAGGCAGAATGGACCGATGGGTTGGGGGAACTGCCGCATGTAGTGGCTGCCGGGGCGTCCGCGCGAATTTTCCATCCGGAACTCGGCTCGGGAAGCAGCGACGTTCGCCGGGGAGATACGCGGGCGAAAAACGTGATCCTGCAGGGCAATCCGCCGGAAATCGCGAAAATCTACGATTTCGGCCTGTACCGCGGGCGATTCTTCAATCAGACCGACGAAGACCACAGGTCGCCGATCGTCGTGCTCGGCTATGACACTGCCGACACGCTGTTTCCTGGAAATGAGGACCCGATCGGGAAAGAAGTGCTTCTCGAGGGGCGCGTGTTCACGGTGGTGGGCGTTCTCGAGCGACAGAAGCAAGCCTTCGGCAACGGCAAGAACCCCGAAGACAACATCGCAATCGTGCCGCTGACGACGATGCACAAGCTGCATCCGGAATTCAAGGACTACGTCCTGTTCGTGAAGGCCACCGATGCGCAGTACGTTCCGGTGGTGGTCGACGAAGTGCGCGATTACCTGCGGCGGATGCGCCGGCTGGCGTCCGACAAGCCCGACGATTTCGCGATCTTCACGCCGGATGCGTTCATCGACCTGTGGAAGCAGATTTCCGGCGGAATTTTCATCGTGATGTTCGCGGTCGGCTCAGTGGCGCTGCTTGTGGGCGGCATCGGCGTGATGAACATCATGCTGGTGAGCGTGACCGAACGGACGCGCGAGATTGGCGTGCGCAAGGCCATCGGCGCGCGGCGCGTGAATATCCTGATGCAATTCCTGCTCGAGGCGGTGACGCTTGCGGGCATCGGCGGCGTGATCGGCGTGCTTGTCGGTTCGGCGCTCGGCCTTTCGGTCCGGCTCGTGTTCTCCGGCTTGCCGACGTCGATCTCGCTCTTCTGGGTCGCCGCGGGACTCACCATCGCGGCGATGATCGGAATTTTTTTCGGCGTATACCCCGCCTGGAAGGCGTCGAAACTCAGCCCCGTGGACGCTCTGCGCTACGAATAGGAGCGAGAGTGAGGGAATGCGCACCGGGATCACGCGCCCGCCAGTTTTGGCAATGACTCCTCAAACGGCGCGCGCGCGACGCCGCGCTCCGTGATAATCGCAGCGATGAATCGCGCCGGCGTGACGTCAAAGGCGGGATGCGCCGCGTGAACGTCCGGGGAGATGCGGACCCCGGCGAGGTGCGTAACTTCTTCAGGGGAGCGCTCCTCGATGGGTATGTTGTCGCCTGAGGGAATCGAAAGGTCGATCGTCGAAATCGGTGCGGCGACGTAGAACGGAACGTTGTTCTCACGCGCGAGCACGGCGATGCCGTAAGTTCCGATCTTGTTTGCGGTGTCGCCATTGCGCGCGATGCGATCGGCTCCCACAACCACCGCGCCCACTTTGCCCGTCTTCAGGAAGTGGCCCACCATGTTGTCGGTGATGAGCGTGAGCGGAATGCCGTCCTGATGCAGTTCCCACGCCGTGAGTCGCGCACCCTGAAGATACGGGCGAGTTTCCGGAACGAGAACTTCGATTTCGCGGCCGCTGTCGACCGCCATGCGAATCACCCCGAGCGCGGTGCCGATGCCCCCCGTCGCAAGCGCGCCCGCGTTGCACTGCGTCATCACACGGCCGGCCTTCGGGAGCAATTCCGCGCCGAACCGACCGATGCGCTCGTCGGCATCGCGCCGCTCCCGGTGGACTTTCTGCGCCTCTTCGACCAGCGCGGCCTGGATGCGCGGAATGCCGGCTGCCCCCTGTTTCCCGGCGGCAAGCGCCAATTCCTCGAAACGATGCTTGAATCGGTCGATCGCCCAGAACAGATCGACCGCCGTCGGACGAGTGCGCGCAAGCGTGCCGCAAATGACGGAGAATTCCCTGCGCAAATCCTCGAGCGTCCTGGCCTGCGACTTTTCGACGCCGATCGCGATGCCCATCGCCGCCGCAATCCCGATAGCCGGCGCGCCCCGAATCACCATGTCCTTGACCGCCTTCGCGACGTCCCGGTAGTCCGTGTAGGTGTGATAGACCACTTCGCCGGGCAGGCGGCGCTGGTCAAGCATCACCACGCCTTCGCGCGTCCACCGAATTGGTTCGACCGTGTGCAAAATTCCCCTTCCCGCTCGAGGCAAACGGAGATTGTAACCCCTTCCGCCCGAAAGCCTAGTGAGGCAAAGAACGGAGGCCGTGCGAAGCGGTGAGGAACGCGACAAACAGGAATGAATTGTAGCTGAGATGCAGCAAATAGCTGGCGACGACTGTTTTCGTCAGCGCGCGCACCCACGTAAACACGATGCCGACCACGATCAGGAGCCCGATCTGTCCCCAGCCGCCCCACAATTGCTCGGCGTGCAGCAGGCCGAAAAGCGTCCCAGTGGCGAGGATGCTCGCGCCGACGCCGAAGCTGCGCGCGACCACGGGATAAATGTAGCCGCGGAAAACCGTTTCCTCGAATAGCGGCGCGAGCAACACACTCATCAGCATCAGGAGCAGGGCCGTGCGCCGCTCTTGAAAGAACATTTCGATGGGCAGCTTGGCTTTCGTCCCAACAACGCCGGACGCGAGCTGAATCAAAATCGAGAGCAAGAAACCGCTGGAGATGAGCCCCAGATAAACGACGCGGCGCGAAGGAGCCTCGATATTGAGCCCGCGCCAGCCGATTGTCCGCCAGAAAGGCATGCCGAAGCGAAACCGCACCTGCGCCATCAGATAACCAAGAATCAGCAGCGAAATCAGAAGTTGGTCGAAGATGACGAAATATGCTTTCCCAGTCGTGGACCAATGGATGCCAAGCGACTGAATGAGTACTGCGAACAGGACGTTGAGCACCCTGATCCCGCACCACAGGAAGGTGAGGAGCAGGAGATCGACCCAACCCCACGGCACGCGGAGATCTCCGCCGACCAAAGGCGGCGAGCCAGAGGACTCCGCAGGCGACTGCGGCATCTCGTAGGACAGGATCGTCTCCGGAGACAGGGCGGGCCCGCTCGGCAAAGCGGGGGACGGCAGAGGCTCGCGCGGAATCGATTCGTTTTCGTCCCGGCTCATATGCTTCTTCGATTCCGCCTCGAGCTTCTTCGGAAGCGCATGGCTAGCTCGCCGCGGTCATTTTCGCGCCGTTGAGCGCACGCGCAAGAATCTGGCCCGTGTATGACTTCTTGACGCGCGCGACTTCTTCGGGCGTGCCTTGCGCGACGATGCGGCCGCCTGCTTCCCCGCCTTCCGGACCGAGATCGACGATCCAGTCGGCTTGCTTGATCACGTCGAGATTGTGCTCGATGATGAGCACGGTATTCCCGAGCGAAACCAGGCGGTTCAGCACGTCGAGCAGCTTCTTCACGTCGTCGAAGTGCAATCCGGTGGTCGGCTCGTCGAGGATGTAGAGCGTGCGCCCGGTTTGGCGTCGCGAGAGTTCGCGCGCCAGCTTCGTGCGTTGCGCTTCGCCGCCCGAAAGCGTCGTGGCCGATTGCCCGAGCTGCACGTAACCGAGCCCCACGTCGACCAGCGTCTGCAGCTTCTGCTGAATGGCCGGGATATTCTCCATGATTTTCAGCGCTTCCTCGATGGGCAGGTCGAGCAGGTCGGAAATCGAATATCCCTTGTAACGGACGGCGAGCGTTTCCGCGTTGTAGCGCTTGCCGCGGCACACTTCGCAGGTGACGTAGACGTCCGGGAGAAAATTCATTTCGATGCGGCGCTGGCCATCCCCCTGGCACGCTTCGCAGCGCCCGCCTTTCACGTTGAAGCTGAATCGGCCGGGCTTGTAGCCGCGTTCGCGCGATTCCGGCAGCAGCGCAAACAACTCGCGGATGGGCGCGAAGACACCTGTGTAGGTTGCGGGATTCGAACGCGGCGTCCGGCCGATGGGCGCCTGGTCGATCTGAATCACCTTGTCGATGTTCTCGACGCCCATGAGCGCACGGTGCGCCCCAGGCTTCTCCATCGAGCGATACAGCTTCGCGGCGAGCGCGCGGTACAAAATATCGTTGACGAGCGTCGATTTGCCCGAGCCGGATACTCCCGTAACCACGGTCAGCAGCCCCAGCGGAATCGTCACGTCGATGTTTTTGAGGTTGTTGCCGTGCGCGCCCAAAATCGTCAGCGCGTTTCCGTTCTTAGAGCGGCGCGTCTCCGGCACGGGAATCTTTGCGTGACCGGAGAGATATTGACCCGTCAGCGAGGCTGGGTTGGCAGCGATCTCCGCAGGAGAGCCCGAAGCAACCAGATACCCGCCGGCGTTGCCCGCTCCCGGCCCGAGGTCCACCACATAGTCGGCGCGGCGAATCGTTTCTTCGTCGTGCTCGACGACGAGGACTGTGTTGCCGAGATCGCGAAGCGTCTCGAGAGTGGTGAGCAAGCGGCCATTGTCGCGTGCGTGAAGGCCGATCGAAGGCTCGTCCAGCACGTAGAGCACGCCGCGCAGGCGCGAACCGATTTGCGTGGCAAGGCGAATGCGCTGCGCTTCGCCGCCGGAAAGAGTCGCGGCCGAGCGGTCGAGCGTCAAGTAGCCGAGGCCGACGGCGAGAAGAAAATCGATGCGCTCCGCGACTTCGGCGAGCGGCCGGCCGGCAATTTTTCGCTGGCGCAGAGTGAGGTGGCCGCGGACCTTGTCGACGGCGGCGCGAGCCTCCGACAAAGGCAACGCGGTGAAGTCCGCGATCGAAAGGCCGGCGATTTTCACGGCCAGGCTTTCAGGACGGAGGCGCCTCTCATTGCATGCCGCGCACGGCGCCGGAGACATGTATTGCGTCAGCCATTCGCGGTAGGTGTCTGAGTTCGATTCCCCGAGGCTGCTCTCGAGGTGGCCCAGGATGCCCTGGAAATTCAACGCCTTGCCCTGGCCGCCGTTTTCAGGATTGCCGCGGAGAATCAGGTTCTGCACTTTCCGCGGGAATTTCTCGAACGGCGTATCGAGATCGAATTTGTAGGCAGCGGCGGCGATCCGAAGCGTGCGCTGCAGGGACGCCGAGCCGGAGCCGGGACCAAGGCCGCCCTCAAAAAGCGGCTTGCTCCAGTCGACAATCACTTTCGCCGGATCGAAATCGTATTTGGACCCGAGACCGTGACATTCGGGGCAAGCGCCGTACGGTGAATTGAAGCTGAACGACCGCGGCTCGAGCTGCGGTACGGAGATGCCACAGTCGGGGCAAGCGAGCTTTTCGGAGTAGACGCGCTCGTCGCCGCCGACCACCGCGATGGTCACGAGGCCGCCCGTAAGCTTCAGAGCCGTCTCGACCGATTGCTCGAGGCGCTGCGCGACGCCGTTCTTGAGCAGCAGGCGATCGACGACAATCTCGATCGTGTGATTCTTGCGGCGGTCGAGCCGAATCGGCTCGTCCAGGTTCATCAGTTCGCCGTCGACGCGCGCGCGGACGTAGCCTTCCTTCGCGTACTTCTCGAATTCCTTCTTGTATTCGCCTTTGCGTCCGCGCACCACCGGCGCGAGTACCATGATGCGGTCGTCCGGCTTCAGCGCCGCCACCGCTTGCACAATCTGCTCGGTGGACTGACGCGTAATCGGTTTGCCGCACTTCGGGCAATGCGGCGTGCCGATCGCGCTGTAGACGACGCGAAGGTAATCGTAGATTTCCGTGATCGTGCCGACGGTCGAGCGCGGCGAACGCGTCGTCGTCTTTTGCTCGATCGCGATCGAGGGCGAAAGGCCCTCGATCGAATCCACCTCAGGCCGCTCCATCTGGTCGAGGAATTGCCGGGCGTAGGCGGAAAGCGACTCCACGTAGCGCCGCTGGCCCTCGGCATACAGGGTGTCGAACGCGAGCGACGATTTGCCGGAGCCCGATAGTCCCGTGATGACCGTGAGGGTGTTGCGCGGGATTTCGAGGTGAATATTCTTCAGGTTGTGCTGCCGGGCGCCCCGGATAATGATTTTCTTTAGACCCATCGTTAAACGGGGGCCCTATAGAGGAGCCCACCATATGCTGGCTAAAGTAATCCCAGCGTAGCAAACCAACATAGCAGGTGCGGAGCGGCAAGGTCAAGACAAGGTGTCTCGACGCCGGGAAAAGTCGCCTCAGGCATACAGCGATTGCCGGAGAATCCAAGGCGAAGCGGCGGCGCGGCCCGGAATTTTTACTAACACCTGGATTTTTTTACCGGGGGAGATGCGACGAAAGGCCAGCATTTTCAGCAAGTTAGTTTGGTTCCCGGCGTGCGAGGAGGAGTGGCGTCAGGGGGGAGGAAAGCCGAGGATCCCTTAGGGGATTGAGGGCTGGGCCGGCTTCCTTCCCCCGGCCACTTCCTGCCGCCCTCGTTCCGTAGCCCCTCCAAAGACATCGCGGCGGAAGTGCGTCACCCCCCCCCCGCAAATAGGGTCACTCGGTCGGTGCCTCCGACTTCCTCAGATTCACGCGCCGCCGCCGCGAAGAAACTGCAGGCGGGATTTTCGTGAAAATTCGATAAGATTGAGGGACCACTTGATCGGCTCAGGATTGGGGCGTGGTCCAATTGGTAGGACACCTCACTGTTAATGAGGACGGTGTTGGTTCGAGTCCAACCGCCCCAGCCAATCCCAGCCGCCGGACGAGCACTTCGCGAAATCAATCGCGCACGGTGGGGAAACCGGCCTCGGTCCAAGCGCGCCAGCCGCCGTCCATCGAGATGACGTTTGCGTAGCCCATCTTCTGGAGATTGTCGGCCGCCAGCGCGGACCGGAATCCCCCGCCGCAGTAGAGCACGATGGTGGTGTCCTTCTCGGGAATCGTCTTTTCGACGTCGCGCTCGATCACGCCCTTGCCGAGATGGATGGCGCCGGGAATATGTCCGCGGGCCCATTCGGAATCCTCACGCGTGTCCACGAGGATGAATTTGTCGCCGGAATCCATGCGCTTCTTCGTGTCTTGAAACGTTTCTTCCTTGACGCGCTTCTTGGCGTCGTTCACGAGCTTGAGAAAACCTTCCGGATGATTCGGAGCCATTGCAGCACCTCACTTGTTCAATGATAAAAAACTATCACAGCAGCGCGAGGAAACGGAAAAGAGAAAACGGAAAACAGAAAATGGGGAAGACGACCCCCGCGGCTCGCTGGTCGAGATCGTCGCAGTTTTCCATCTTCTCTTTTCCATTTTCCAATCTATTTCATATCGCGCCAATTGGGGCCGACCTTCGTTTCGACCAGCAGCGGGACGCGCAGTTTGTGCGCGCCTTCCATGACTTCCTTGACGAGCGCTGCGAGGTCCGGAATTTCGCCTCCAGGCGCTTCGAAGAGCAACTCGTCGTGGACCTGCAGAATCATACGCGATTTGAAACCGGCGGCGAGGCGCCGGTCGAGCTCGATCATGGCGAGCTTGATGAGATCGGCGGCGGCGCCCTGCATCGGCGTATTCATCGCGCTTCGCTCGGCGAAATTGCGGAGGTTGGGCTGCGGCGAATTGATTTCCGAGATGGGCCGGATGCGGCCGAACAGCGTCTTGCTGATTCCCGTTTTGCGGACCTCCGCGATCTGCTGGTCGAGATACTTCTTGACGCCGCTGTAGCGCTCGAAATAGGCGGCGATGAATTTGGCGGCTTCGCGCTGGTCGATGGAGAGCTGCTGGGCGAGGCCGAATGGCGAGAGGCCGTAAATCACTCCGAAATTGATGACCTTCGCGACGCGGCGGTGCTCGCGCGTCTGCATGAGCGGCGGCACGCCGAAGACTTCCTGCGCGGTCCGCGAATGGATGTCCTCCCCGGCGCGAAACGCGGCCGTGAGAATCGGGTCTTCGGAAACGTGCGCGAGAATCCGAAGCTCAATCTGCGAATAGTCCGCGGAGAGAAGCAAGTGCCCCGGCGCGGCGACGAACGCGGCGCGAATCTCGCGTCCCAGCTCGGTGCGAATCGGGATGTTTTGCAGGTTCGGATTCGACGAGCTGAGCCGGCCGGTGACGGCCCCGGTCTGGCTGAAGCGCGTGTGGACGCGGCCCGTGGCGGGATGGATCAACCGCGGGAGAACGTCCGCATAGGTGGACTTGAGTTTCGAGAGCTCGCGATACTCGAGAACCTTTTTCGGGAGTTCGTGCACGAGCGCCAATTCTTCGAGAACGTCCGCGGCGGTGGAGCGCGACCGCGATTTTCCCCGGCCCTGTTTCGGGCCCTGAAGATTCATCTTGTCGAACAGGACTTCGGCGAGCTGCTGGGGCGAATTGATGTTGAATTCGAATCCGGCCAGCTCGTAAATCGCTTTTTCGAGCGACGCGATCTCCTCCTGCGTTTTCGACGAGATGACGTCGAGCTCCTTCTTGTCGACGAGAACACCCGCGGCCTCCATGCGGGCGAGAACGGGCGCGAGCGGCAAGTCGATTTTCTCGTAGAGCTCGACGAGGCCGAGTTTTTCGACGTCTGCGCGAAGAGCATGCGCGACACGAAAGAGAAAGTCAGCTCGCTCGCCCGGCGCGCCGGAGAGCGTGCGATTCAGATGGCGCAGCACAACCTCCGCGAAGGCGTGATTCGCGGTGGTGGGACGCAGAAGAAAGGAGTAGAGCATGGTGGCGTGGCGGATTCCGGCGACCGCGCCCGGAGAGTCCGGAACGGCGAGAAGATGGAACAGCTTGGGATCGTGAACGATCTTCGGCTGCTTCGGATCGGTGAGCCAGCGTTTCATCGCCGCGAGGGCTTTGTTCTCGAGGTCGTTCGCGGCGATGCGCGCCGTGGAGGATTTCGCCGAGACTTCAACGCCGAGGACGCGCGTGCCGAAACCCTCTTCGTCGGGATCCTCGGAATCGAGGGAGAGCCAAGCGGCAGCCTCGTGGCCGGGCGGAACGGAGGCCAGATATTCTTCGAGCGCGGAGGGGAGATCGAGCGCGGCGTAGTCGGTTTTGTGAGTGTCGACCAGCGGCGCGAAATCGCGCAGCAGCGAGGTGAATCCGATCTCGACGTAGAGCTGGCGGAGAGCGGCCGAATCGGGCTCGGCGATTTGCAGGGACTCGAGGACGAGCGGCACGGGCGCGTCCGTGGGAATCGTGGCGAGCTGCTTGCTGAGCTTGACGAATTCTCCGTATTTCTCAAGCGCCTCGCGATAGTTCGCGCGCTTCACTTCCGAAGCGTGCTTCAGCACCTCTTCGGCGCTTCCGTACTCTTGAATCAACTGGCGCGCGCCCACTTCGCCGATGCCGGCTTTGCGGCGCTCGCCGGGAACGGGCTTGAAGTTCGGATCGCGGGCGCCCGGAATGTTGTCGATCGAATCGCCCATCAGCGCCATCACTTCGACGACTTTCCCGGGCGGCACGCCCATGATCTCCTCGACCTTCTTCGCGTCGACGAGCAGATCGCCTTTCATCGGATTCAGCAGCCGCACGGGACCGCCGACAAGCTGCATCAAGTCCTTGTCGCTGGTTACGATGAAGGTTTCGAGATTCTGCTCGCCGGCCTGACGGGCGAGCGTGCCGATGACGTCGTCCGCTTCGTAGCCGGGATATTCCAGCATGGGTAGCCGCATCGCTTCGCAGTAGCGCCGCACGTAGGGAAGCTGAAGCGAGAGATCTTCGGGCATGGGGGCGCGCTGGGCTTTGTAGGCGGTGAACAGCTTGTCGCGAAAGGTGGGCGCGGACACGTCGAAGACGACGCCGAGGTAATCGGGCTTCCAGTCCTTCATCAGCTTCCGAATCATGTTGGCGAAGAGATAGGGGACGTTGGTGGGGATGCCCTGTGCGCTCTGAAGGCGCTGGGGCATCGGCGCGTAGAAGGCGCGGAAGATGTAGCCCATCGCGTCGATCAGGAAGAGGCGCTTTGCGGGTTTCGTGGGCATTGGAGTCAGAGCCTGCTTGCGACCGCGCCGGGAGGGAGCGAATCGCCGAGTGAAGGCGACAAGTTGCGAAGTATAACATCCGTTGTGCGGAATCGCGTTTTTTGGCGATTAGACGGGGGTGCTGTCGTTTGTTTTCTATGACTTAGGAGGGGTTCTAATATTCGAATTTGGCGATTAGAAATCGGGAGAGAAGACACGTCTGCCACAGAGACACAGAGGCACGGAGAAAGATCGCAGTGGAGAGGTTCGAAACCCCAAAGCCGTGATTTGTTGCGATTAGACGGAGCGATCGTTCTTTGTTTTCTATAACTTAGAGGAGATTCTAATAATGAACTGTTGCGATTAGAAGTCGAGGTGGTGTGCGCCCAGCGCATGGCAAGAGGACTTCGCCGGGCCGGCTGCATTTTTCGTCTCGTTAGTCTGTCATTTTCCTTTCGCAAGCCATTTTACCATGCGAGGCAACTTGACACGGGCGTTTCAGGTCTGCAAGGCGCAGAGAGAATTAGGTTTACGAAATCGGGAATCGTGAGCAGAAACCGAAAAAAGATGAGAAAAAGTTGGGGATCGGTTTGATTGCGGAGTCAAGGACGTAGAGAGTGGCGGTTCCGGGCACCGCACAGAATGCCATCCCCTGACCGGGGCTAAAAGCCTGGAGCTTCTAGTAAGCCTCGTTTCGCACGGCCTACCCTTCCGATGTCAGGGTAAAAAGGCCGTGCTCCCCCGCATAAATGCGGGGTTCCCACCCAAAGCACCTCCTCGCCAGATGAGTGTTCCTCGGCGCCGGGCCACGAGCTCACTGTGACGGGAGGCGGCAGTAGAGGGCGTCGCTGCCGACATCGAAGACGCGATTCCAGCGGGCGCGGAAGTTTTCCTGGGCCGCGTCGGCAGCCAATTCGATGAGCTGTTCTTCGGAGAAGTGACGGCGAAGCTCTGCATAGAGATCGTCGCTGACGCCGACGGGCGCTCCAACCAAGGCATCTGCGAGGTGCAACAGAGCCTGTTCCGCGGGAGAGAATCTCTCGACGTCGCCGCGGAGAACCGCTGCGATCTCGTCGTCACTGAGGCCAAACATTCTGCCGCCGGCAGAGTTGATGTCGACTCAAAATGGGCAGCCGACGCGGACCGCGGTACGCAACTGAACGATGGAGCGCTGGCGCAACGGGACGCCCGCTTTCTGTCCGAGCAGCCATTCGCTGAGAGCGTTCACCCAGAAAACGCGAGGCACGCGCGCCGAGATTTTTTGAGGTGTGATGTCTTTGCCGAAAACTTTGCGGACTTTCTTGAAGATGAAGCGCATGAAGAACGAGGTCTTGTCCGGGTCGATTCCTTGAATGCGGGCCATGAGTCCTCCTTGATTCTCTTTCCTATTAGAGTCCCGAAGGCCTGGAGGCGTCGCAGGAAAAGCTCTGCGGCTTTGCCGACATGCAGCCGTTTGGGCGTTTTTGAGGAGAGATCCTTCGGCGGCGCGTCCCGACGCGAAGATCGAAAGGCGCGATTTTCGCGCGAGTGAACAGCCGGGCTAACGGCTTTGGCCGGCGCGGACCATGCGGATACCGAAGACTCCCGCGATGTCGTTGCCGTTTGTGGCTTCGAAGCGAATCGTCACTTTCGATTTGCCCTGGACGAGCTCGGGAGGAATCGGGTACTCGACATCGAAGAAACGAACGTCCTGCTCGGGAGAGCGCCGCTCCATGGATTGCTCGCCCACTTTCCGGCCGTCCACCAAGACGTCGAAAGTGCGCTTGCGGCCGTCGTTGCTGTACGTGACAACGGCGGTCATGGGATGCGATGGATCGACGGGCAAATCAAACGAGAACCATTTCGTTCCGCGCCGTCCGTAGCGTTGCTGCAATTGCACCGGCGCTGTGTCTTCGCCCTGCTCGTTGAAATCGCGCTCGGTCTGCATCTGGCCGGGCTGCGCGAAGGCGACGGTTGCCGCTTCGAGCTTCCTTTGCTTCTCCTGTTCAGCGGAATAGGCTTCGGATTTCTTCTGCCATTCCTGCGGCGTGAAGACGTCCCAATAGATCGCGTAGCGGCGTTCCGGCAGTTCGTAAAACGGCACGAACGTGATGTCGTCCTTCAGGCCGACGTTCACGGTGCGGAACGTTCCAGGCTTTCCAGCCACCGGCTTCAGCCATTTGCCGACCGGCTCCGAGGTGATGAAGACGGGAGCGGACGCCCCGGAATTCATACGCCGCATTCCGTGCTGTTCAGGACCGAGATCGCCTGCCAGCGCGAGCGGTCCCCACATGATGGCGAGACGAGTTGGATTGTCCGGCAAAGGCTCGGTACGGAGAGTTTTCGGCAAAAGGAGGGATACCGTATCGCCGCGTTTCCAAGTGCGCGCGATTTCAACGTACGAATCCGGCGGAGGAAGATCTTTAACGGCCTTGCCGTTCACCTTCACGCTGAATCCATCGCCGGCCCAGTACGGGCGGCGCAGAGCGATGGTGAATTTCTTCGATGCGGACAGCGTGAGCTTCAAAGAGGCTGATTGGCCAATCGGGAAATCGGTGGTCATTTCGAGCTTTACGCCTTCACTTTGCCAATTCGCGGTCGTGGGAGCGTAGAGGCTGACCCAAAGCTTGTCCGCCGACTCGTAGTAGATGCCGTAGCCGTGAAGGGCGTGGTTCTCCATGCCGGAGCCGACGCAGCAAGTGAAATCCTCGAAGGGGTCCTGATATTCGTGCTGCACGCCGCGCCCGACGGGCACCATGTAGCAAACGCGGCCGTCATTCGGGTCCTGCGACGCGAGGACGTGATTGAAGAGCGCGCGCTCGTGAAAGTCCGCGTAGCGAATTTCGGGGTCGACGGAGAAGAGCTCGCGCGACATTTTCAGCATGTTGTAGACGTCGCACGATTCCGCCGTGCGTCCGTCGACCATGTCGTTGAGTTTGCCAGGCTGGCCGAAATATTCGTTCTTGCCGTGGCCTCCGGTGGCGAAGCTGTGATGCAAAGCGACTTCGTCCCAAAAATACGAGGCGGCCCTGTAGTCGGTTTCGTTGCCGGTATACACGTACCGCACGAGCGAGCCGAGCATCTTCGGCACTTGCGTGTTCGCGTGATGCCCGGGCAGAACATCGTCACCGGCGGCGAGCGGATCGATCATCGCGCGGTGCTCGAATTTGTCGGAGAGGCGCAGCCAGCGGGGATCGCCTGTGTCGAGATACAGGTCGGCAGCGACTTCGTTCATGCCGCCGAATTCCGTGGCGAGCATTTTCTGATCCTGCTCGTCGTCGAGCTTCGAAACGATGCTCTCTGCCCAGGCGCCGAATTTTACTTCGACGTCGAGCGCTTTCTGATTGCCCGTATAGCGATAGGCGTCTCGAAGTCCCGCAAAAATCTTGTGCTCGACGTACCAAGGAGACCAAAGCCCGTTCAAATCAAATCCGCCCGAGCGGATGACGCCCTGGCAAAGTTCCTGAAAGTGGACACGACCGTCGACGCCCTTGCTGTCCGTGAGCGCGCCAATGTACCCGTCGCCGCGCGCGTCCTGAATTTCCTTCAACTGGCCGACGATGTAGTCGGCGCGCTGCTTGAAGCGGACGTCGCCGGTGGCGGCGTACATGAGGCTGACGGCGGAAAGGTAATGTCCCGCGATGTGGCCGGTGAGCTGCCGGCCGCTGCCGTCCCATCCGCCATAAGGCTTGGCTTTGGGCTGAAGGCCAGCGCGTTCGCGAAGGAAAGCGAGCATGCGGTCGGGCTCGAGCTCGAGGAGGTATTTTGCATCGAGATCCTGCGCAGTCTTCAGCGGGCCGCCAGTGAGACGGACAGCGTTCAAGGGCAGCGGGTGGACTTTCAGGATTTTGTCTTCCGAAACCTGAGCGGGATTCTCCGTCTGCGACGGGCTCTGGGCTTTGACGACGCCGCGCAACTGCCAAAGAAGAGCGAGGGCAGAAAGGATAAGGAGAGGGTGGAGAATGCGTTTTGGCACGAGGGCCTCCGGGGCTCTGTATATAGTATACGAAGCGCGCTGCGGGGCAATCAGTGAGTGATGGGCGAGGACTTGCGGCTTATTCGTGGCGTAGGGCGACCAAGGGGTCGACGCGCATGGCGCGGCGCGCAGGGAGGTAACACGCGAGCAGAGCCACGCTCCCCAGGACAACGGAAACACCAACGAGGGTGAGCGGATCGTACGGCGTCACGCCAAAGAGAAGGCTTGCGATCAAGCGTCCCGCGACAATCGCCGCGACCATGCCGCCCGCCAAACCGAGAACCACCGGCATCATGCCCTGGCGAAGAACCATGCGGAGAATCCGGTGCAGGTCCGCTCCGAGCGCCACGCGAATGCCCAATTCCCGGCGGCGCTGCTCAACGGAATAGCCGACGACGCCGAAGATGCCGAGCGAGGCAAGGAGAAGCGAGGAGAAAGCAAACAGCATCGCCAGAGCCATTTGAAAGCGGCGCGCGTCGACAGATTGAGAAACAACCTCTGACATCGGCCGCACGGCAGTGACGGGCACGTCGGGATCAGTCTTGTGGATCACCGCGCGGGCGGCGGCAGCGGAGCCTCGGGGCTCCGTCGAGGTGCGGAGGACGAAGGACGCTGACGCGGGGACGGAGATCTCGTTAAACCAGAAAGGCACGTAGACGATCATCAGGGGAGTTTCGTCGAGCCGCACCGTGCGGACATCGCCGACGACGCCGACGACTTCACTGGGGACATCGCCGGCCCATTGCGTGGTGCAGATTTGGCCGATGGGATTCTTGCCGGGCCAGAAGCGGTCGGCGACGCTCTGGGAAACAACGACGACCTTGCGACCGGCGTCCGCAGCGCTGAATACCCTGCCATGCAAGAGCGGAATGCCCATCGCCGAAAAATAATCGGGGCTGACGGGGCGATAGTTGGCGACAGGCGTTTCCGCGTTTGCCTCCGTGGCGCCCGGCACGTTGATGCCTGTGACGCTGCCCTGGCCATCAAGCGGAGGAATGCTGATCCAGCCGGCGGCGCGAACGCCGGGAAGCGCCTTGAGGCCGTCAAGGACGCCGTCGTAGAAACGCAAACGAGCGGAGGCTTCGGCGTAGCTTTGCGGGGGAAGATCGACGGCGGCGATGAGGACATTATCGACGGCGACGCCGGTGTTCACGCGCAGAAGGCGCGCGAGGCTGCCGGTGAGCAGGCCGGCAAGAATCAGGAGCGCGGCGGTGAGTCCTACTTCGAGGCCGACCAGGCTTTCGCGAAGGCGGCGGGTTCGGCGGCTTTCGGAAGTGGCGGCCGCGGCGGACTTCAGCACGTCGAGAGGCTGAACGCGCGTGATGCGCCATGCCGGCAAGATGCCAAACAGAGCGCCCGTAATGATCGCGATGGCCAAGGCGAACAGCAGGACGCGCGCGTCCATCTGCACTTCGTCGAGGCGAGGAATGTTGGCAGGCACCATGCGCACCAGCCACTCCACCGCGAGACCGGCGATCCAGATGCCCAGCGCGCCGCCCGAAATGCTGAGCAAGAACGTTTCCGTGAGCATTTGGCGAAGGATGCGGGCGCGCGAGGCACCCAGCGCGGCGCGGATGGCGGCTTCCCGCATGCGTCCCGGGACGCGCGCCAACAAGAGACTGGCGAGATTGGCGCAGACAATCAACAGAACGGCGCCAACGGCCGCGAGGAGAAAAATCAGGCCGCGGCGCCCGGGCCCGACGACTTCCGTTTCCAGCGGCAGGAGCGCGGCGCGGAGGTCAGCGCCCGTGTTCGCCTGTTTCGCAATCTGAGCCTGGACGAGGTTCAGCTCCGCAAGAGCCTGCTCGGACGTGACGCCAGGTCTCAGGCGCGCGACGGCGGCAAAGTCGAATTCGCCGATGAGGTCTTGCTCATAGAACTTCGGACCGTTCAACGGTTGAAAGAAATCCTGTGAGTGGGCACTGCTGACGCCGCCGAGCGCAGGAGGAAATCGGAAAGTTGCCGGCAGAACTCCGACGATTTCGTGAGGGACGCCATCGAGCGTGAGGACTTTGCCGACGGCGAAAGGATCGGCATGGAAACGCCTGCGCCAGAAACCGTCGGTGAGGATGACGACATGGCCGCGGCCCGCGTCATCTTCTTCCGGAAAGAATTCACGGCCGAGGGCCGGCCGCGCGCCGAGCACTGCGAAAATATTGGCGGAGGCGCGGACACCATGGATGACTTCCGGTTCGCCTGAGCCAGTGAGGTCCACGCTGGTCTCCTCCGCGATGGCGACATCCGAGAAGGAGTGAACCTGTTGCCGCCAAATGCGGAAGTCCGGCAAGTTGGCCTCGAGCCAGGGATAGAACCTGGCAATCTGCGGCACGATTTCGCGGACAAGGTAAAGCTGCTGGGGATCGGAATAAGCGAGGGGGCGAAGCAAAGCGCTGTTCACGACGGAAAAGATGGCGGTGTTGGCGCCGATGCCGAGAGCGAGCGTGAGGATGGCGACGGCGGCGAAGCCGGGAGATTTGCGCAGCGCGCGAAAGCCATAGCGAAGATCCTGCACCACGGTTTCGATGAAGTGAACGCCGCGAGCTTCGCGGCACTCTTCTTTGGCGCTCTCCACGCCGCCGAATTCGACGCGGGCACGACGGAGGGCTTCCGCGCGAGGCATGCCGCTGCGGATCAGGTCTTCGGCGTAGGCGTCGATATGGAAGCGGAGCTCGGCGTCCATCTCGCGCTCCATGCGAGAGCGGCGGAGAGCGGCTTGGAGCCAAGAACGAAGTCGGTTCCGGAGCATCATGTCTCCTTCCTTTCGTTACTCATGGCGGAGGGCGACCATGGGGTCGACGCGCATGGCACGGCGCGCGGGGATGTATGCGGCGACGGTTGCGACGGCGAGAAGAAGTAGCGACACCGCGGCGAGCGTCAGTGGGTCGGCCGGGCGAATGGCGAAGAGCAGATTCGAAAGGAGACGCGCGAGACCCAGCGCAGCCGGGATGCCCACGGCGAGGCCGACCAGAACGAGCCTTGCCGACTCGCCGAGAATCAGGCGCAGGACGTCGGCCGGAGTGGCACCAAGCGTGATGCGGATTCCGATCTCGTGCGTGCGGCGTCCGACGGAATAGGAGATCACGCCGAAGATTCCGGCAGCGGCCAGAACCAGCGCGATCGCGGCGAAGAGTCCGAGCAGCCAGGTGCGAAAGCGCGGCTGCTGGACGGAGGTGTCGAGAGAGCCAGCCATCGAGCCGATGTTGGTGACGGGCAAATCCTTGTCGACCTGACGCACTTCGTGGCGAATCGTGGCGGAGACGCTCTCCGGACTGAGATTGCTGCGCACGACCACTTCCGCTCCCCATAAAGGCGCCTGCGCGAATGGGACATACATCATCGGGCCGGGATCCCGGCCCAGGGAAACGTCGCGGACGTCGCCGACGACTCCGACGATCTGGCGCGGGATGCCGGGATTCGGCGGAAAGCTGAAGATGAGCTGCTTGCCGAGGGGATCTTGATCCGGAAAATAACGGTGCGCCAGCGCCTCGCTGATAATGGTGACCATCGGCGCAGATCGAATGTCCTGATCGTCAAACGTGCGGCCACGGAGAAGCGGAATGCTCATCACGTGGAAATATTCAGGGCTGATCGAAACGTAGTCAGCGGTTTCCGGAGTTCCTTTCGGCAAGGGCGGATGGCCGGCGATCTCGAAACCGAGAGTGGCGGCTCCCTGCGCGTCGAGGGGTAGAGGGAGGCCGATGGCGGAGTCGCGCATGCCGGGCTGCGCCTGAAGGCGGCGAAGCAACTCGTCCGAGAAGGCGGTCCATTGCTCGGGTTTCGAATATTGAAACTGCGGGAGCGAGATCTCGGCTCTGACAACGTTGCGGGCGTCGAAGCCGGGACTGACCGACGTGAGAGTGAGGAAACTGCGGACGAGCAAGCCTGCGCCGACAAGAAGAATCATCGCCAGAGTGACTTCGGCGACGGCCAGGAAACTGCGGGCGAACCGACGAGCGCGAGCCTCGCCCGCCCGGCCGCCGCTCTCCTGGAGGTTCGACTGCACGCGGGAGCCTGCCGCAAAAAATGCGGGCGCGAGGCCGAAGACAAGACTCGCGAGAACCGAGAGCAAGAGCGCGAACGCGAGGACAGAGGCGTCAACGCGAACGTCGTTGATTTTCGGCAGGCTCGAAGGCAGGAACGAGATCAGGGCGTGGACGCCCCAGTAGGCGAGGAGGACTCCCGCAGCGCCACCGAGCAAACCGAGGGCGGCGCTCTCTGTGAGGAGCTGGCGAATGATGCGGGAACGCCCGGCGCCGAGCGCGATGCGAAGGGCCATTTCCTTGCCGCGCGAAGTAGCGCGAGCGAGAAGCAGGTTCGAAATGTTGGCGCAGGCGATGAGAAGGATCAGGCCGACGGCTCCGAGAAGCACGAGGAGCGCAGTTCTGACGTCGCCGACGATTACCTGCTGAAGCGGTTTGAGGCGGATGGTCCATCCGGTGTTTTCGGCGGGAAACTTCGCGGCGAGACGCGCGGAGATCGCGTCCATCTCGGCTTGTGCTTGCGCGATGGAAACACCCGGCTTCAGGCGCCCGACGATACCGAGCCAGCGAAGACCCTGGCGCGGGATCCACGGGCCGAAGAGCGGATCCTGCGCGAGCGGGATCCAGAATTGTATCGGCGTAGGGGAGAAGAGGGTGGCGGGAGCGGCGGGTACGACGCCGACAACTGTGAACGAGCGGTGATCGAGGCTGACCGAAGAGCCAATGACGTTGGGGTCCGCCGCGAAGCGGTCGCGCCAGAAATTTTCGCTGAGGATGGCGACGGGCTGCGCGCCCTGCTTGCCATCCTCCGAGACGAAGGTGCGGCCGAGGACCGGCTTCACGTCGAGCAGGGCGAAGAGTTCGGGCATTACGTCAGCGGTATCGACGGCGGCGGGATCGCCATGGCCGGTGAGAGTGAGCTGGTGGTTTTGGGCCGCGGCGAGTTCGCTGAAGACGTGATTCTGCGCGCGGATCTCCGTGAAATTGTCGTAGGAAATGCCCGCCGACGGGATTCCCTGTTGTGGCTTCGCTTCGGAGAGGAAGATCAATTGGCCGGGATTGGCGAACGGCAAGGGCTTCAGGACGACGGCATAAACGACGCTGAAGATGGCGGTGTTGGCCCCGATGCCGAGAGCGAGCGTGAAGATAGCGACGGCGGCGAAGCCGGGCGACTTTCGCAGTGTGCGAAAGCCGTAACGAAGATCCTGTACCAGGGCTTCGATGAAGCGCACGCCGAGAGCCTCGCGGCATTCTTCTTTGGCGCTTTCGACGCCGCCGAACTCGACTCGGGCACGACGGAGGGCTTCCGCGCGAGGCAGGCCGCTGCGGATCAGGTCCTCGGCGTAAGCGTCAATGTGGAAGCGGAGTTCCGCGTCCATCTCGCTTTCGGCGCGAGAGCGATCAAGAATCGCGCGAGACCAGGAACGGACGCGAGTCCAGAGCCTCATACTTCCTCGGAGGTGGTTCCCAGGATTCCGGCGATCACGTCGGCCATGCGGTTCCATTTTTCGGTTTCGGCCTCGAGGCGGCGCTTTCCTGCGGCGGTGAGCCGGTAATACTTCGCCTTGCGCTTACTTTCCGACTCGCCCCATTCGCTCTCGATCCAACCTTGGTGCTCCAAGCGGTAGAGCGCCGGGTAGAGCGAACCCTGAAGGATTTCGAGGCGGTCCTTCGAGATTTGCTGGATGCGGAGAAGAACGCCATAGCCGTGCAGCGGGCCGAGGGAGACGGCTTTCAGGATGAGCATGTCGAGAGTGCCCTGGAGGAGGTCGAGCTGTTTGGCCATTGGAAGCGTCTCCTAGACGAGCTAGGAGTGTGGCATCGTTCTCCTAGATTGTCAAGGAGAGTCTCGGCCTTCGGGCGGGCAGAGTTTCCAGGCTTCCGTGGGGCGTTCCCAATTCCCCGGCAGATTTGCTAGGCTGACTCCGGTCAGTCCGGCTGGGCTGACGGGATTTGCGTGACTTACTCCGCCAGGGCACGTTAACCTCTCGTCGAAACAAAAAAGGGGCCAAGTCCGGCATTTTGTAACGTTTGTGAAATATTTGGCAGCGAGCCTACGTATCCACCTATGGAGAGACGCAAGACACCGGGAGAGATGAGCGCCGCAGAGCTGGCGGATGTGCTGGCGCAGGTTCGGGCAGGAGACGCGGACGCGTGGGGCGAGCTGTACCGGCAATACGCGGCCGCGATCTTCCGGTTTTGCAGGCGCGCTCTGCCGACACGTGAAGACGCCGAAGACGCAACGACGGAAGTTTTTATGAAGGTGCGACAGAAACTCGGGACGTACGATTCCTCCCGGCCATTCACGGCCTGGCTCTACAAAGTGGCCAGCAATCATTGCTGGGACATGCTGCGGCGGCGACGCATTCGGCAAGACCTGGAGACGGGCGACCTCGAAACGCTGCCGCTCGAGCATCCCGACCCGGATCAGCTCGAACGCCTGCAAGCCGAACACACTAGCAAGGAAGTGCGCGGCGGCCTGGCGAAGCTGCCGGATCGCGCGCGTCTGGCGCTGGTCTTGCGTTACTACGCGGACATGAGCTACGACGAGATTGCAGACACGCTCGGCGTGCGCCGGGCGTTCGTGGGTGTACTTTTGCTGCGCGCGCGCCACCAGTTGCGCGACGCCTTGAGCGAAGGCGCGGCCGGGACGCGAGGCGCAGCCGCCGGGAGCAACGCATGAACCACTTCGACGAGATGACGGCGCTGCTGTATCTCGAAGGACAGCTCGACACGGAGCACGCGCGCGAGGTGTCTGCCCACGCGGCGGCTTGCGGCGAATGCCGCGAGCTGCTGAGGGCGCTTCAGACGGAGGGCTTGTGGCTGCGCGAAGCCCTGGCGGCAGAGGATGAGGCAATCCCCGCGCGGCTGGCTGCGGTGCCGGAACGCGGAGGCGCCCCGTGGGGTTGGATCGCGACGCTGGGACTCAGCGCGGGCGGCGCCTACACGCTGTGGAGCGGGATCGTCATCCCGTGGCAGACACAAGCGGCGCAGGCGGGTTTCACACAGGGCAATCTTCTTACGATGCTGTTCTTCAGCGGCGCTTTCTGGAAAGGATGGGATGCAATGCGAAGCCTGATGGAATTCATGGCGATGGCCACTCTGACGATTGTCGTGTCCTGGCTGCTGCGGCGGCACTGGCGCCGGCTGACGACGTTCGCGGCGGTGATGGGCGCACTGGTGTTCGCGCTGGCTTTGCCGGCCTCCACGAGCGCGGCCGAGACAAGGCACGGCGATCCGAACTTCACGCTGCCTGCCGGGGAAGAGGTACACACGGACTTGATGGTCGCGAGCGAGCGAACCGAAATAGACGGGACGGTGGACGGGGATTTGATCGTGTGGTCGCAGGTGGTAATTGTGAACGGCCACGTTAAAGGCGACATCCTGGGCTTTGCGCAGGAGTTGCGAGTGAATGGCCCCGTGGACGGCAATGTGCGCGCGTTTGCGGAGAACACCGACATCAGCGCAGCCGTGGGAAAGAACTTGATGGCGTGGACCAAGGTACTGAATCTCGAGCAAAAGGGATCAGTGGGCGGGAGCGTCACCGTAGGTTCCACGGACGCATCGCTGGGCGGGACGATCGGCGGCGACGTGATGGGCTTCACTCACGCGATGGAGATCAACAGCACGGTCGGCGGGAACGTGAAGGTTCACGGAGATTATCTGACGATCGGCTCGGGCGCCGAAGTGAAGGGGCATGTGAGGTACGAGGGCAGGAATGAGCCGGAAGTCGCGCAAGGCGCGAAAGTGGGCGCCATCGAGAGAATCATCGGGAAGTCCCCGTCGGAGCCTACGTACCGGGGAGCGCATTTCTACGTGCATCACATAATCCTGTGGGGGGTCGGCTTCGTGTACGGACTCGCGTTCCTTCTCCTGATGCCCGCTTTTTATGCGGACGCGACGGCTGAGTGCAAGAAGTACGCGCCGGCGGCCGGATTCGGCGTCCTGTTCCTTTTTGCCACGCCGATTGCCGCGGTCATCGCGTGCTGCACAATTGTGGGAATTGCAGTGGGGATCGCAACGCTATTGCTGTACGCGATTGCCATGTACACCTCGACGATTTTCGTGGCAGGCTGGCTGGGCGAAGTGCTGCTGGGTGCAAGGCCCGGAATGGGCGCTGCGATCGGCCGGCTGGCGCTGGGACTTTTCATCCTGCACGTGTTGCGCGTGCTGCCCTACGTCGGCGGCTGGATCCTGCTGGCGGCGATGATCTGGGGCCTCGGCGCGATGGTCCTGACAATCTACAAGCGGCTGCGCCCGCAATTGGCGACAGCGGCCGCCGTATAGCGCTTTCGCCGGTTTGAGACAGGCGAAATCAGGAAACGATGCCGAGATTTTTCCCAACGCGCGCAATGGTTTCGAGCGCCCGCTCGAGATCAGCGCGCTTGTGAGTGGCGGTCACGATCGTCCGCAGCCGGGCCTTTCCTTCCGGAACCGTGGGGAAGCCGATCGCCCCGGCGAAAACGCCCTCCGCGAACAGGTCGCGCGAAAACTGAAACGCTTTTTCCGCGTCGCCCACCATGATCGGCGTGATGGGCGTCTCGCTCCTGCCCGTATTGAATCCGAGCTTCTTCAACTTGCGCTTGAAGAACTTCGTGTTGGACCAGAGCTTCTTGATCAATCGGTCTCCGGCTTCGGAATCGAGCAGATCGAAGGCGGCCTGGCACGTCGCGGTGACCGAGGGCGGGTGCGAGGTCGAAAACAGGAAGGGCCTGCCGCGGTGATAGAGGAAGTGGATCAGGTCGCGCGAGCCGCACACGTAGCCTCCAATCGAGCCGATCGCTTTGCTGAGCGTGCCGACCTGGATGTCGATGCGGCCGTGGCAGCCAAGATGGTCGATGGTGCCGCGTCCGCGCGAGCCGAGGACGCCGGAGGCGTGGGCGTCGTCCACCATCATGATGCAATTGTATTTCTCGGCGAGGTCGCACAGCGCGGGAAGGTCGGCGATGTCGCCATCCATCGAGAAGACGCCGTCGGTGACGAGCAGCTTCTTCCCATTCCAGTTCTCCGTTTCCTTCAGGACGCGCTCGCAGTCCGCGATGTCCTTGTGTTTGAAAACCTTGATGGTGGCGCGCGAGAGGCGGCAACCGTCGATGATCGACGCGTGGTTGAGCTCGTCGGAGACAATCAGATCTTCCTTGCCGAGAATCGCGGAGACCGTTCCGGCGTTCGCGGTGAAGCCCGACTGAAACACGACGCAGGCTTCGACCTTCTTGAACCGCGCGATCTGCTCTTCCAGTTCCATGTGAATCTTCATCGTGCCGGCGATGGAACGCACCGCGCCGGAGCCGACGCCGTACTTGCGCGTGGCTTCGATCGCCGCGCGCCGCAATTTCGGGTGCGTGGTGAGGCCGAGATAATTGTTCGAGCTGAGGTTGATGACTTCCTTGCCATCGAAGACGGCAATGGGCTTCTGCTCACCTTCAAGAACCTTGAGGTGGAAGTAGAGGTGCTTCGACTTCAAGTCTTCCAGGGCATCGTGCAAATAACGAAGCTGCGGCCGCCCCTTGGCGCCCGTTGCCGGTGTGCTCATGATTCCTCCCTATAAAAACATCCCAGCTTACATCTGTTCGAATTCCTGCTGGCAATTATTGCCGTACGTGAACGAATGCAGCCCGAAGCCGGAAGCCTGCGGCTCGAGCGTCAGCAGGTGAGAGCCGAAGGCGGTGTTCTTCACGAGGTAGTACATGCGCGGCTCGCCGACTTCCAGATACGATCCCTGCGAATCGAAACGGACATCAACGCCGGCTTCCGCCTGAGTGAGCGGCTTGCCGTCCTGCAGCAGGTACACGCGAACCGGCTTCCTCGGATTCTTGGCACTCAGCACGGCATAAGCAGACCGCGCATGATAGCGAAGCTCCGCCGTGCTGTGATCTTCCTCGGATGTGATGCCGTCCTGCTCAGTGTCCCATTTGCCGGAAAGCATCACGCCGCCATCCTTGGGCTCTCCGGCCAGGCGAAAATTCGTGACGAAGCCGTCGGCGTAGCCCTGCGGGTTCGCGAGCGCTCCTCGGTGAAACCAATCGCCGACGTAGGTTTCATCGGTGCAGATGCCGCACGAGGGCGCGAACGTATTGTCTGGCGGATCGAGCGGAATCTGATTGACCTCGGGGTGAGCAGGCGCAAGGAGCTCGCGAATCTTCAGCTCCATCGGCCGATTGTCTATCTCGCCCGCGACGTGAAGGACGATGTCGCCGCTCTGGTCGATGAGGTACCGGTTGGGCCAAGACCTCGAATGGTAGGCGTTCCAGATCGAGCCGTGCAGATCGGCAACAACCGGCCACGGCAACTGAAATCGCTTCGCGGCGTCGCGCACGTTGTCGGCGTTGAAGCCCATCGCGAATTCGCCATAATGCACGCCCACAACGTCGAAGCCGTCGGAATGGTATTTCCGGTACCAGCGCTTGAGAACGCTGAAGTCGCGGATGCAGTTGATGCAGGTGTACTCCCAAAAGTCGACGAGGAGGACACGGCCGCGATAACCCTTGATCGAGTGGGGCACCTTCTCGCCGGCCAGCCCGGCATCAATCCATTGTGCGTCGGAATCGAAATTCGGGGCTTTCTGAGGCTTTTCATCTTTCGCGCAGGCGGTACCCGCGAGGAAAAGCAAGACGAAGATGACGAAGGCCGTCCGCATGGAAGAATCGCAAAAATCCCGAGCGGGCCTATTTGCCGGCGCCGTTCGGGTAGAGCAGGATTTTGCCGGCTTGCCCCGACTCGAGGAGCGAAAAGGCGTTCTCGAATTTCTCGAGCGGCAGGCGTTCGTGGAACAGGGGCTCGAGGTTCAGGCGGTGGTGCTTGAGCAGCTCGGTCATGTGGACCCACGTTTCGAACATGCGCCGTCCGTAAATGCCCTGCACGGTGGCTCCCTTAAAGATTACATCGTTGACGAGATCGAGGGTCACCAGATCCTTCGGAATCCCCAGCAGCGACGCACGGCCGCCCTGCCGGAGCATCTGAAAGCCCTGGCGGATCGCGTCGGGATTGCCGCTCATTTCAAGCAGCACATCCACTCCGCCGCCGGTGGATTCGCGAACGTGTTCCACGAGACCCGGCTTCGACGGGTCGAGCGCCTCATCCGCGCCCATCTTCTTCGCCAGTTCGCGGCGGTGTGGATTCACCTCCGTGACGAAAAGAGTGGCGCAGCCGCACGCGCGCGCTACGGCGATGGACATCAATCCGATCGGCCCCGCGCCCGTGACGACGACGTTTTGTCCGGCGATTTCGCCCGCGGTGACCGTGTGCACGGCGTTGCCGAGCGGGTCCAGAATCGCGGCGTAGTGCTCCGGGATCGCCGGATCGATTTTCCAGATGTTGCGAGCGGGAATGCGCACGAATTCCGCGAAGCAGCCGTCGGCGTCGATGCCGATGATCTTCACATTCTGGCAGACATGCGGCTGGCCCATGCGGCACGGGCGGCAATGGCCGCAGTTCACGTGCATTTCGGCGCTGACGAAATCTCCCGGGCGCACCATCGTGACTTCGTCCCCAATCTTTTCGACGACGCCGCAGAATTCGTGGCCAAAGGTCATCGGAGGATGAATGCGCGAGGCGGACCAACGGTCCCAGCCGTAGATGTGCAGGTCAGTGCCGCAGATGGAGGCCGCGCGCACGCGGACCAGCACGTCAGTGGGACCGATCGAGGGAACGCCGACAGACTCGAGTTGTGCCCCGCGTTCAGGACGCGCCTTGCGCAGGGCTTTCATCGTCGCAGCAGGCATCGACTATGCGTGGCGGACTATTGCCATCCAATCCTAGCACACGCCGCCGACGCGCCAAAACCTGCCGGACAGCGGCGCGCCCGCTCCGGGACAATTCGCGCTGCGAACGGAGAATATTCCGATACAATCGCCGCCGACCCTGGCACCCTCTGCGGCTACGCAGCCGCCCTCACGATAGGAGACGCGATTGGACATCCAGCAGCGATTGCGCGAAATCCGGTCAGGGTTTGATTCCGCGTTCTGGATCGCCAATTTCACGGAGATTTTCGAGCGCATCGCCTACTACGCGACGACCGCCGTGCTCGCGATTTACCTGAGCGAGCAGCTTCATTTTTCAAGCCAATTGACCGGCTGGCTGGTGGGGACGTTCGGGCTTGTTGTCTGGTTCTTGCCGATTCTGGGCGGAACGCTTGCCGACCGCTTCGGGTTCCGGCGATCCCTGATGTTCGCTTACCTGGTGATGGCCGTCGGCTATTTTCTGCTGGGCTCGCTTTCCGCGACATGGATGGAGCCGCTGCGCCACGCGTTGACCGACAAATGGCTGGTCCTCGCAATCCTGATGATTCCCGCGATGGGTCCCGGAGTGGTGAAGCCCTGTGTGGCGGGAACGACGGCGCGGGCATCGACTGAAAACGTCAGGTCGATCGGATATTCGATTTACTACACGCTGGTCAATGTCGGAGGCGCGCTGGGACCGGTCATCGCGTTTCTGGTTCGCAAGAAGCTGGGATTGGGAATCGAAAACGTGTTTCGGGTCGCGGCTTGCTCCGTGTTTCTGATGTTCTGGACGACGCTCTTCTTCTATCGAGAGCCCCGAAAATCGGATGAAGGAAAAGTGGCCAGCGTGTGGGTGGCGATCAAGAACATGTTCGTGGTCTTGACCAATGTGCGGTTCGTCACGTTTCTCGTGATCTTTTCAGGATTCTTCATCGTCTTCTGGCAACAGTACATTTCCATGCCCTTGTTCATTCGCGGTTTCGTGGACCCGAAGGCCGACGTCGACCTGCTGCTCTCGGTGGACGCAACCGTGGTCATCTGCTTTCAAATCCTGATTACGTTCATCACACGCAAGATGGGCGCATTTACGGCGATGACCGCCGGGCTCTTGATCACGAGTCTCGCGTGGCTGATTCTGGCGATTCATCCCACTGTGAAGGCAACGGTGGTTGCCTTGGTCTTCGTGGCGCTGGGGGAGATCACGCAGGTGTCGCGCTACTATGAATACGTTTCGCGATTGGCGCCGTCCGGACAGCAGGGGCTGTACATGGGCTGCGCATTCCTGCCGGTGGCGCTCGGGTATTTCATTGGAGGGCCGCTCGGAGGGTATCTGGTGCACCACTATGGAGACGTGCTGCACCGGCCGGCCCAGATGTGGTGGATCGTCAGTGGCGTCGGAGTATTCGCCGCAATTCTCTTGTTGCTCTACAACAAAATCGTGAAGCCCGAGGCGCAGGAGGGCAAAGCGTCATGAGTTCGCCGACGATTGCGGAAGCGTTGGCCGGGCGAGTGATGGGCACGGTGAACGACGACGCGAGAGCCGGATCTGGCGTTAAGCGCTCTCGACGGCGGCCAGGGCCTGGTCTGTGGTGACGAGGCGTGCGCCGAGCGATTGCAATTCCTCGATTGCCTGCCGGCCCTGAACGGGATTCAGCGTTTCGATCGCATCCTTCACAAGGGACACTTTGCGTCCACGCGCGAGCAAGCCCTTCGCGGCCAGCCGCACGCAATACTCCGTGACCACGCCGAAAACGAAGTACTCCGCGTCTTTCTCGAGCCGGTTGACGATCTGATCCGTCAACGGATTGTCGAAGACGTCGAGCGTCTGCTTCTCAATCACGATCTGCTGCTTGCTGAACAAATCATTCGGGAGCTTGAACCCGGGATCATTCGGAACGTCGGCGTGCGTGTCCGCCAGACCTTCCGGGACGATCCGCGCACCCGGCGTGCCGCGGATGCAATGCGGAGGAAAGGTCTTGAACTCGGGATCGTCCGGAGTGTGGCGGCAGGCGTCCGAGACCAGCAGGACCCGCCCCTGCCGGGCGGCATCCACCAGGCGCTTCAAATTCGGAAGCGTCTTCTCCGCTCCGGGGACGTAGAGGCTTCCCCCGGGCAGCATGAAGTCAGCTTGCGTGTCGACTTCCCAGAAGATCGCCTTGCGCTGTGTCATCGCTTGCAAATCCTTCCGGCTAGGGGAACTACTTCATCGCCGAGCGCCGAATCCGGCGCCGCACCTGCTCAAGCATGGTTTCAAGCTGCTTGCTGTGGCGCACGGGATATTCGGCCGAACGATTGATCTGTTTGTATTTCGCGGGGAGCCGCGCAAGAGATTCGAGAGACCGCGACCGCAATTCGCCGATCGCTTCTGCGGGCTTCGTGCGTCGCCCGCCGTGCATCACCTCGACCAGCAGAGGCTGCCCGCCGTTCGCGGCTTCTCCTTCGAGCGCGATCTTGTCGTACTCGAATTCGCCGTCGGAATCCGCGTACCGGAAAACCTGCTTGCGACCCGGATACGTGACCTTCGCCTGGCTCAGCTTGGCCGCCTCGCGGACTTTTCCGCCGCGCTCGACTTCCACCAGCTTGTAAACGAGATTCAGATTCGGCGCGTCACCGGGCGTAGCGAGCGCCGTGCCGACTCCGAACGCATCGATGGCCGCCCCCGCCTTCAAGAGCCGCGCAATCTTGGCTTCGTCAAGATCGCCCGACGCAAAGATCTGCACATCCCTCCAGCCCGCGCGATTCAGTTCGCACCGCGCCCATTTGCTGTCTTTCACCAAATCGCCGCTGTCGAGCCGCACGCCGCCGGGCTTCCGCCTCATGGCAATGATGGTCTTGACGGCGTTGCGCACATCATACGTGTCGAGGAGAAGCACTGCGCCTTCCGGAAAAGCGTCGAGAAAGTAGCGAAACGCTTCCGCCTCAGTTTCGTGCGCCATCACCCAGGAGTGCGCCTGCGTTCCGTACGTCTTGATCCCGAATTGAAGCCCCGCGAGAACGTTCGACGAGCCTTCACAGCCGCCGATCACTGCGGATCGCGCCGCCCAGAGACTCGCGATCGGCCCGTGGCCCCGTCGCGCTCCGAATTCGACCACATCGCGGCCTCGCGCGGCGGTGACCACACGCGCCGCCTTGCTCGCAATCATGGTCTGATAGCTGAGCGTTGCGAGCAGATACGTCTCCATGATCTGCCCTTCGATGATCGGAGCGGTCACGCGCAGCATTGGTTCACCGGGAAAAACGAGAGTGCCTTCGGGCATGGCCCAAACGTCGCCCGTGAAATGGAATTTTGCGAGGTAATCGAAAAATTCGTCGCGGATATTCCGGAAAACGGGATGGCTGCGGAGGTACGCAATCTCTTCCTGCGTAAAGTGGACGTTTTCGAGGAACTCGAGCCCCTGCTCGAGACCTGCCGCAACCAGGTAATTCCGTTCGGGGGGAAGATTGCGAACGAAGAGCTCAAACGTGGCGCGCGCGTCGAAGCGGGTCTGCAGGTAACCCGCCGCCATCGTCAATTCGTAAAGATCGGTTAAGAGGCCCGAATATTCGCGCATTTTCCTCGCGTTAGCCGCGATCGCGCCGCAGTGTGAGCCCGCCGTCGACGAGCAGCGTCTCGCCGTTGATGTAGCCGTCCGGCTCGAGCAAGAATCGCACGGCGCGAGCCACATCTTCGGGACGCCCGAAGCGCGTGATGACGCCGCTCGCGATGTGCCGGTCGTACTTTCCCGCCGCGACGCTCGCCGCGGCCATGCCCGCGACAGTGGCTCCAGGCGCAACCACGTTCACGCCCACGCGGTTCCATTGCTGCGCCAGAATTCGCGCCGCATGGACCAGCGCTGCTTTTGGCGCGGCATAGTTCAGGCTCGATGGGAACGCCGCGAGCGCTTGCATCGTCGTTAGCAGCACGATGCCGCCGCCGGCCTCGCGTTCCATCGCCTCTCCCAAGTCTCTGGCAAGCAGCACGGGACCCACGTAATTGGATTCGAGTGACCGCAAAATGGCTTCGCGATCCAAGTCCTGAAGAGGAACGCGGGCCGGGTCGCCGGAGAAAATCGCGGCACCCGCGATAGGCCCGCCAAGGTGCTGCGCCGTCTCAATGTAGCTTCGGCGGACGCTTGCCTGGCTCAGGTCGCCCTCGACCAGCGCCGGCTTTTGCTTGAATTCTCGTTCGATCGCCGCCTGCAATCGTTCCGCGCGCGCCCTGTCGTGCCGAAAGCCCACCACCAGCCGAGCGCCTTCGCGCGCAAGCAGGACTGCCGTAGCGGCGCCCAGCCCGCCCGTGCCGCCCGCGACGATGATCGTCTTTCCCGCAAGCGTCTTCTCCGGAAACTCGAATCGAAACTCGCGGTAGGCGGCCGCCTGAGCCTCATCCCAATGCGCCGAGGTCATCGCGCTCCCCTTATTTCCCCGGTATGAATGTGAAATTTCGAACTGAAATTGACGCCGAGGCATCCGTCACAGCTGAAAAGACAAAACCCCCAAAGTCCCCGGCCCACTGAAGGGCAGGCCGCGTCTTGGGGGTTTCGCCGGAAATCTTTGCGCCGGTGCTACTTCAGGACGGCGTCTTTGAAAGCCTTAGCCGCACGCAAGCGAACAACGGTCTTCGCTTTGATCTTAATTGCCTCGCCGGTGGCGGGGTTGCGACCCATGCGCGCCTTGCGATGCGCCTTCACCGCGCGTCCCAGACCGGGAATCACGAACTTGCCCGCACTCTTCGCTTCCTTCACGGCGAGGTTGAACAACTCGTCGAAGAAGGACGCAACCTGCTTCTTGGAAACAGGCTTCTCGGGCGTGCCCACCTTCTCGGCCAGGTGCGCAATGATCTTGGACTTGCTCATCGGACTTGCCATTCGCATTTCCTCCTCAGGTGTAACTCTTCATCGGACCCGGCTTCCGGGTTGCCGCGTGGGACTATAGCTGCCCTTGAAATCGAACGCAAGGGAAAACATTGAAAAAAGCCCGAAAAAGCGGGCTTTTTTCCCACAGGCTCCGGCACCTCTTCCGGTCACAGCGAGGCGAGACTCTCGTAGAACACGGCGACCGCCTTGATGCCGCCGAAATAATTCTCGAGCGCGATGTGTTCGTCCGGCGCGTGCGCGTTTTCGTCCGGCAGGCCGAAGCCCATCAGCACACACGGCACTTTGAATGTGTCGTGCATCTGCGTGACGAACGGGATCGATCCGCCCTCGCGGATGAACACTGCCTTCTTCCCGAAGCCCGCCTCGAGCGCATGAATCGCCTTCTGAAAAATCGGATGCGAATACGGCGCCACCCACGGCTTCCCCGTGCTCAGCACCTCGAACTTGCACGTCACCGTCTTCGGCAACAGCTTCCGAATGTGCCGCTCGACGAGCTTCGCAATCTTTGCGGGATCTTGATTCGGCACAAGACGCGTCGAGATTTTCGCGTGGGCCTTCGACGGGATCACCGTCTTCGCGCCTTCGCCCATGTATCCGCCCCAAATTCCGTTGAGCTCCAGCGTCGGGCGCGTCCAGAGCCGCTCGACGATCGTATATCCCTTCTCGCCGCAGAGCCCCGGCGCGCCGACCGTCTTGCGAAATTCCTTTTCCTTCCACGGGAGCGAATTGAGCGCCTTCCGTTCCTGCTTCGAGACCGCGGCAACGCTGGCGTAAAAGCCGGGAACGGTCACGCGGAGATCCTTGTCGTGCAGCTTCGCGATTGTTTCCGCCAGAATCGTGATCGGATTCGGGACCGCGCCGCCAAAAACTCCCGAGTGCAAATCCTGCGCCGGCCCGGTCACTTCAATCTGGTAGTAGTTCAATCCGCGCAGGCCGTAGGTGATCGAGGGCACGCCTTTCGCGAGCATCGACGTGTCCGACACGACGAGAGCGTCGGCCTTCAGCCGGTCGCGGTTTTGCCGGACGAAATCCCATAGACTGATGCTTCCGACTTCCTCCTCGCCTTCGATCATCACCTTGACGTTGATCGGCAGTTTCCCCGCCGTGTTCAGCAACGCTTCGAGCGCCTTCAGATGAATATGGATCTGCCCCTTGTCGTCCGCCGTGCCGCGGCCATAGAGATTTCCGTCGCGCACGGTCGGATCAAAGGCGGGACTGGTCCAGAGATCGAGCGGCTCGGCAGGTTGCACGTCATAGTGGCCGTAAAATAGGACCGTCGGTTTGCCCGGCGCGTGGAGCGATTCTCCGTAGACCAGCGGATGCATCTTCGTCGGCGCGATCTCGATCTTCTCCAGGCCCGCAGACCGCAATTTATCCGCTACCCAGTGCGCCGCCCTCTCGATGTCGGGTTTATGCTCGGTCTTCGTGCTGACGCTCGGAATGCGCAGGAACTCCTTGAGCTCATTCAGATGATCTTCGCGCTTGGATTCGATGTAGTCGATCAGGTTCATTCCGAGATTCCGCCTCTCCTGTCCGGCCCCTTGTGATAAGACCGCATCGGCCCGTTCCGTGCGGCCTGAAACGAACGTCACATATTACGGAACCTTACGCGAATTCAGCAAGCTTTTTGAAAACTGCTTTTTTAGGCACGGACGCATTTCCGCGCCGTTGACTCCGTCATCTCTGCATTGCACGATAGCTTGAGATGATACCGGACGACCCAAAGCAGCGCCGCAGCTCCCGCGTTTTCACGCGCATTCCCGTGCGCGCGGCCGGCAAGGACACGGACGGCCGCAAATTCCGTGAAAACAGCCAGACGATCGTCGTCAACGCGCACGGCGGCTTGTTGTACCTTCAGAAAACGATCGCGATCGGCGCTGAGATCATGCTGATCAATCCGGCCACCGAAGAAGAACAGGAATGCCGCGTCGTCTACCTCGGGGACACATCCGAGAAAGGCACCCGCGTCGGCATCGAATTCCTCTCGCCGAGCCCCCACTTCTGGGGAGTCGAATTCACCCCCCAGGATTGGCCCGCGCGAAGCCCCGCCCGGCCCGTATCCTGATTCCAGTCCTTCCGTCCGACGCACGAACCTCCTGAACCGTTTCTCTGACGGGGATTTCCTGGATGCTGAGATCTGACCGAATCCGGCTAGCGATCGGCGACGAATCGCGCGCAGCCACGCTATTTTGCAAGGGCCGCGTTTGGTGTGTTGTAAGCGGAAAGGTCGACGTTGCGCCACTTGCCTTCCATGATTTCCTGGCGAATCTGGGCGGCTGTCTTGCCTTTCTTCGATTCCTGATAGGCAAAGACCGCTTCCAGCCTGCAGGTGGCGCATCCGGCGGCGTGCCGGTCTACGTAGCAATCGAGCAAGCTCTTGTGGCCGGCTTCACGGTCGCACCGGCAGTAGCAGGGCTGCTGGTAAAGGATTTTCTTCTCTTTCGCCGCCAGCGCGTAGACATTCTGATTCAGCGGATCGGGAAACAGTTTGGGATCGAGCGTCGCCGGCAGCGGATCGTGCGGCGGCGTCGCATGATACGCAGGTATGTCGGCCGCGGCCGGGGTCTGCGAAGCCGGCTGTGCCGCATTCTGCGCCTTTACCAGCCCAAACCCACCGAGCGCCGCGCAGCACGCAACTGCGCCGATCAGAATATTGCGTAGCATTGCCGCACCTCCCGCAGAAACCGTCATCTGCGCATCATTGTACTACAAGCGAAATCACCCTCTCGCCGAAGTTTCGGCTGTTTCCACGCGCGTCTGCCGCACGATTTCCACCAGCTTGCGAGCTGTCTCCGTAATCGCCTCCGGCTTGCGCGCCTTCACCGCTTCTTTCAGGATGAGTTCCCCGCCGACGCCCAGCGCGGCCGACCCGGCGCGAATGAAGTCCGCCGCTGTCGCGAGGTTCACGCCTCCGGTCGGTACCAACGGAATCTGGGGCAGCGGGCCCTTCAGCGCCTTGATGTAACTCGCGCCGCCAACTTGCGAACAGGGAAAGATCTTGACCAGATCGGAGCCCGCTCTCCAGGCCGTGATCACTTCCGTTGGCGTCAAGGCACCCGCCATCATCAGTACCCCCTGCTTTTTCGCAAACGCGACCGTCGGCAAGTCGAGCCCCGGCGAGACAAGAAATCTCGCCCCCGCATCCAGGCAACGTCCCGCGCTCTCCGCATCGAGCACTGTACCGGCGCCGACGAGCAGTTGCGGCATCGCTCGCGTCAACTCGCGAATCAGCTCAATCGCGCCGGGCACCGTCATCGTGATTTCGATGATGGAAATCCCGCCTTGCTGCACCGCTTCGGCCGCGAAACGCGCTTCGTCTGGCGACGCCGCGCGAATCACCGGAACGATTCCCACCTCTTCGACTCGCGCTCGAGTCTCCTGCTTGTCCATGAAACCAGCCTCTCCCGTTCAGCGCACGATCCGTGCTCCTCCGCCCTTCATCACCTGCAGAACTTCCTTGAGCGTCGCCATGCTCGTGTCGCCCGGCGTGGTCATCGCCAGCGCGCCGTGCGCCGCGCCGCATTCGACCGCCCATTGCGGATCCCGGCCGCTCAAAAAGCCGTAGATGAGTCCCGAGGCGAACGAATCCCCACCGCCCACACGATCGAGTATCTCCAATCCGTCGCGCGGCGTCGCTTCGTAGAACTTCCCTTCGCAATAGCAGATGGCGCCCCAATCGTTTCGTGTCGCGGTCCTCGCCTTTCGCAGGGTCGTGGCCACAGCACGAAACGGGTAGTCCTTCACCAAGGCTTCAATCATCTTCTTGAAGCCGCCCACGTCGAATTCCGAATGCTGCTCGTCCATTCCGGGGACCTCATAGCCCAGCGCCGCCGAAAAGTCCTCCTCATTCCCCAGCATCACGTCGACGTGCCGCGCGACCCTGCGATTCACCTCCTGCGCGCGCTTCTTCCCTCCGATCGATTTCCACAGCGACGCGCGGTAGTTCAAGTCGTATGACACGATCGTCCCATGCTTGCGCGCGGCCTGCATGGCTTCGATCGCAACTTCCGGCGTAGTTTCCGAAAGCGCGCAGAAAATGCCGCCCGTGTGGAACCAGCGCGCGCCGAGCGTCCCGAAAATGTGCTCCCAGTCAATTTCTCCCGGCCGAAGCTGGGAAATGGCCGTGTGGCCGCGGTCGGAGCATCCCACCGCAGCGCGCACGCCGAATCCGCGTTCGGTGAAATTCAGGCCGTTGCGCGCCCTGCGTCCTACGCCGTCGTCCTCCACCCATCGCACGAGCGACGAATCCACACCGCCCTGATTGATCAAATCTTGCAGCAATTTCCCCACGGGATTGTCGACGAACGCGCTGACGATCGCGCCAGTCATTCCGAAGCACCTCTGCAGGCCGCGCGCGACGTTGTATTCGCCGCCACCTTCGTACACGTCAAACGCGCGCGTCGTCCAGATTCGCTTTTCGCCGGGATCGAGTCGCAGCATCACCTCGCCCAGCGCGAGCAGGTCCCAGCGGCATCGTTCTCTAGATTTGATTTCGAACGCCATCTTCACCTCACCGCCCCACACCAAACGCGCGCTTCATTTTACACGCCCAACACGCACCCAGCCCGGTAGTGCATACCAAAAATGCGACCATCAAAGCCAGCATTGTCACTAATCCTGGCCGGACGCTACAATGATTGCACCGCTGCGTTTCGGAGGGGTGGCCGAGTGGTTGAAGGCGGCGGTCTTGAAAACCGTTAGGCCTCAAAAGGGTCTCGTGGGTTCGAATCCCACCCCCTCCGCCATCAAGTTCATCCGCGCGTTTCGCCTTCAGGTTCCATTCACGTTGCATTTCTAGAATGGCTCTTCGAACTTGGATCGGGGGCCTCGCGGTTCCACGGTAAAATTGTGCAGGTGTGTCCTGAATGAAGTTCTCCCGGTCATCCGCTCTGATTCTGGGCGCGTGGATAATTTTCGTCGGCGGGTATGCTGCGGCCTCGCTGCTGCTTCCGCACGGCCCTGCGCTCAAAACCCTGAGCGACCTCGCCGAAGCGTTCGTCGCGCTGTTCGCGAACACCTGCCTGCTATGGAACGCGGCTTCGCCCTATCGCCGGCGCAACGCGTTCTGGATGCTGCTGGCCCTTGGTTGCACCCTGTGGCTGGCGGGCCAGCTTCTGGTCACCTACGAGGATTTGGTTCTCCATCACGAAGCCCTGAGCCCGTTTCCGGGCGACCTTCTCTTCTTCCTTCACACCGTGCCGTTCATGGCCGCGCTGGCGCTGGTGCCGCACGCGCGAAAAATGCGCGAGACGCTTCGCTACGGCTCTCTCGACCTGCTGCTCCTCGCGATTCTCTGGCTTTACATCTACATTTTCGTGGCCATGCCGTGGAAGCTGATCTCGCCGAACCCCGCTCTCTTCCACGTCCGCGACCTCGAAACCTACATGGTCGAGAATCTTGTCGTCGTCACCGGTTTCGGGATCCTGTTTCTCCGCGCGCGAGGATCGTGGCGGATTATTTACGGCAACGTGTTTGGCGCGATGGCTCTTTACGCCACCGGCTTTCTGCTCGCCGACCGGGCCACGTTGGAAGGCCGGGTCTACGTGGGCAGTCTGTACGCTGTGCCGTTCATCGCCACCTTCGTCTGGCTCGCAAGCATCGGCATCCTCGCGCGCAAGCTGACGCTCGAGCCCGAGCCTCTGGACGCGGGTCTGCGTCGTGACACACAGTTGCCGTCCCGCGCGGCGATGCTCGGAGTCTTGGCCGCGGTGCCCCTGGCCTATTGGGCTGTCTTCGTCAGCGGTGCGCCGGAGGCCGTGCGCCTGTTCCGGCTGCTCTTGACGCTCGTCACGCTCTTCGTGTCCGCGTCGCTCGTCTTTCTCCGGCAGCAGCTTGTCTATCGCGAGCGCACACAGCTCGTCCGCGACCTGTGGGAGTCGCTGGAAAATGTGAAGCGCCTGCGAACCCACTTCGTGCAATCCGAAAAACTCGCGTCGCTCGGACAGTTGGCCGCCGGCGCCGCGCACGAAATCAATAATCCGCTCACGGCGATTCTCGGCTACGCCGACGTCTTGACCCAGGAGCACGAGCCCAACACGCGGCCCTACACCATCGGCGAGAAAATCCGGGAGCAGGCGCGCCGGACGAAAGATCTCGTCATGAATTTGCTCAGCTTCGCGCGCCAGGTTCCAGCCGAAAAGCAGCTGCTCGATCTCAACACCGTTCTCGCCGGCGCCGTCCAGCTTCGCAATCTCGATTTGCGCGAGAAGAACATTCGCATCGAGCTCGAAAGCCGCAGCGTGCTGCCCGCCGTCCGCGGCGACCCGAACCAGTTGCTCCAGGTCTTCTATCACCTCATCAGCAATGCCGTCGACGCCATGGACACAATCGGCGGCGGCGTGCTGCTCATTCGCGCGCTGCGCGAGAAGGGCAATGTCATCATCGAGTTTTCTGACACCGGCCCCGGAATGCAGGATCCCGAGAAGGTTTTCGACCCGTTTTACACCACGAAGCCGGTCGGCAAGGGCACAGGCCTCGGCCTGAGCATCTGCTACGGCGTGATGCAGGAGCACGGAGGCCGCATCATCGGCTTCAACCGCCCCGAAGGCGGCTGCACGTTCCGCCTCGAACTGCCCGCGGTTCTCGCCGTGTTCCCCCAGGTGCCCTCGACGCCCTCTGCGCCTACGAACGCACGCTCCTGATTCCCAGCTCTTGATTTCGAGGTTTACCGCTGTGATTTCCGGCGCGCCGCCACATCCCGGTTGAACTCGCCGGATTTGTTGCGCGGCACGGTCAGTGAAGTCCAGCTTCTCGTCGCCTTCGCCGCAGAGTGTTTCGCGAGAAATACGATTTGGCCCACGTGGTACGAATAGTGGGCGATCTGCCGGTTGATCGCCTGCATCACGGAGTGCGGATCCAAGCGAATCGTAACCGTGCGCGTCAAATCGGCTTCCGTGAGCGGCTCCAGCGCGTCGAACAGCACTCTCCACCCGCGCTCCCACATCGCAAGCAATTCGGCTCGGGTTGTCGGCGGCTCTTCGAATTCGCTGTCGCGGTTCCGGTCCGGCTTCTCTCCGTCCGTCGTCAAAAAATCCGTCCACCGCGACCGCATGTTCCCCGCCAAGTGTTTCACGATGATGGCGATGGAATTCGATTCGACATCCAGCGGCGCGAAAAGCGCTTCGTCCGGGCACTGTTCCATCGCCCGTTCCGCGAGGCGCTTGTAATACCGGAATAGGTCCACAGCGTCTTTCGTGTAGGAAGTGGTCAAATGATGTGCCATTGGCGAATTCTGCTGCGAGCTTGGCCTTGAAATCAAGGGCAGCCGCGCGATCGTTACGGCGGCCGGCCGTTCATTCGAACGACGCGCGATTATGCTAGAGTCGGAAATCCATGGACGCGCCCGCCATCGCGACTCAAGGCCTTACCCGCCGGTTCGGCGAGCTCGTCGCGGTGTCGGATGTCAATCTTCGCGTCGTCCCGGGCCAGTTTTTCGGATTTCTCGGACCCAACGGCGCCGGAAAATCCACCACCATCAAGATGCTCACCGGCCTGCTCGCGCCGTCCGCCGGAACCATTCAGATTCTCGGCCACGACCTCACCGCGAATCCCGTCGAAGTGAAACGCCAGATCGGCGTCGTGCCGGAAGGCATGGCGCTCTTCGGACGCCTCACTGGCTCGGAATATCTGAATTTCGTCGGCCGCATGTATGGCCTCGATCGCGAAACGGCCGCGAAGCGCTCGGCCGAACTCCTCGAATTCATGCAGCTCGCCGACCAGCCGAAGACGCTCGTCACCGACTACTCGCACGGCATGCAGAAAAAACTGGCGCTCGCCGCCGCTGTGATTCACGGCCCGAAAATTCTTTTTCTCGACGAGCCCTTCGAAGGCGTCGACGCCATCGCCTCGACCACGCTCAAGGCGATGCTCCAGCGCATGATCTCGCGCGGCGCCACCATCTTCCTCACCTCGCACGTACTCGAAATCGTCGAGCGCCTCTGCAGCCACGTCGCGATCATCCATCGGGGCCTGCTCGTCGCACAGGGCTCGATCGAGGAGCTTCGCGCCGGCGTCGAAGCGCAATCGGCCGCGGCGCTGCAGGCCGGCGACGCCCAGGCCGCCCCGCCCTCGCCGGGCGAAAAACTTACGCTCGAGGAAATCTTCCTTCGCATCGTCGGCGGCGCGCGCCTCGCCGACCAGGAACTGTCGTGGCTGGGCTGACCCTCTCTCGCGAAACGCGCGGCCAGTTCGCGGCCATCGCGCGCGTCCGTTGGCAACTCACCTTCAATTCGTTGCGCACGATACGCGGCCGCCTCGAAATGGTGTCCCGCGTCTTGATCGGATTTTGGTTTACGCTGGGAGGTATCGGCGGCGCGATCGGGCTCGCCGTCGGTTCGTGGTTTCTCGTTTCGAATGAAAAGATCGAATGGCTCGCCCTGATGTTCTGGGGCATTTTCCTCTTTTGGCAGCTTTTCCCCGTCGTGGCCAGCGCCTTCATCGAAACTTTCGACTCCTCGAATCTGCTGCGCTTTCCGCTCAGCTACCCCGCATTCTTTGCGGTGCGTCTCGTCTACGGCTCGCTCGACCCCGCCACCCTGCTCGGCTGCCTTTGGCTGCTCGGAATCTGGACCGGCATCTCGATTGCGGATCCGCGCCTGCTTGTTGGCGCTGGGCTCGCGCTGTTCGTGTTCGCGGCGGCAAACATTTTGCTCGCGCGCATGATATTCGCGTGGGTCGAACGCTGGCTCGCTCGCCGTCGCACCCGCGAGATCATGGGCGTTCTCTTCTTTCTCATCATCATCAGCTTTCAATTCATCGGCCCGCTGGCCGGCCGCTTCGGCGGAAAGGCTCACCCGGACGTCGCCCGCTTCACCGATTTGCTTCTGCCTCTCGAACGCCTGCTTCCGCCGGGACTGGCCGCATCGGCTGTGGCCGGCTTCGCGCACGGAAATTTTCTCGGCGGCGCGGCTTCCTTCGCCATGCTCTGCGCCTACGTCATCGCATTCTTCTGGCTGCTCAACGCGCGCATGGTCGCCCTGTACCACGGCGAAAATCTCAGCGAAGGCCTCGCCCGCGTCAGCCCGAAAAAAGAGAAGGAGAAGTTGCCCGTCCGCGTCGGGTGGAACGTCCCCGGAGTTCCCGGCCCCGTCGCCGCCATCTTCGAAAAGGAGTGCCGCTATCTCTCGCGCAGCGGCCCGATGCTTTTCACCCTCATCATGCCGATCGTGATCCTCATGATTTTCCGGCTCACTCCCTTGAAAACCGACCGCGACAGTTTTCTCCTCCGCGCGCCCGACTTCGCCTTTCCCATCGGCGCCCTCTACGCGCTGCTCATGTTGACGAACCTCGTCTACAACAACTTCGGCGCCGACGGCTCCGGCATCCAGTTCTTCTTCGTTGCTCCCGTCCGCTTCCGCGAAATCGTCCGCGCGAAAAACCTCGTGCACGCCTCCATTCTCGCGCTCGAAATGACGCTCGTCTGGCTCGTCGTCTTCTTCGTCTTCCGCCCGCCGTCCCTCGACTTCACGCTCGCGACGGTCGCCGGGATTCTCTTCGCCGCGCCCGTGAATTTCGCCGTCGGCAACCTGCTCTCGCTCTACACACCCAAGAAATTTGATTTCGGAACCTTCGGGCGCCAGCGCGCGGCCAACACCACCACGTTTGCGAGCCTCGGCGTGCAGGCCGTCGTCTTCGGCATAGCTGCGGCGGCGATCGTCCCCGCCTACTTCCTGCACAGGATGTGGATCGCCACGCTCGCTCTGCTCACGCTCGCCGCCATCGCGTTCGTTTTCTACGAGTTTGTGCTGAGCCGCGTCGACCGCATCGCGATCGCCCGGCGCGAAACGCTCATCTCCGAACTTTCCCGCGTGTAATCTCCGGAAATTTGCCGAAGAGTCGCTACTGCCGGTAGGCCGCCCACATGTCGTCGATGAACGTGTACTGAGGAAACTCGCCCTGCAGCCAATAGCGCGTCTGGCCCTGACGGTCCCAGTTCGCGCTGTAGTCGAATCCGCTTTGCGCCTTGATCTCCGCCACCGCCTGCGTGTCGTCTTCCGTCATCCAGCGGTCGACGTAATCGAAAAACGCCGGATAGTTCCACACATTCTCCGCGTGCATGATGTGCATCGTCAGCGCTTCGCCGACCCACGACACGGAAGTACAGCATCGCCGGTACGCTTCGCCGAGCTGCTCGTTTGGGTTGATCAGCGGCCAATTCGCCGGCTGCAGTTGTTCGTATGGCCCGTACAGGCCCGGACTCACCACCGAGCCGTCCGCGTTCACCCCGTAGTGCCCGCCATAAATCACGGTCGCGCCCTGCCACGCCGCCAGATAACTCCCCGCCGGCGGCAGATTCTTGATGTACAGCGTCTGCATGTCTTCGCCGAACTGGTTCGGATAATCCGCCGAGACGTTCATCATCCCCGCGTTGTTCAGCAGAATTCCCGCGAAGAGGATTGGCAGTTTCCGCCCGCTGCGATGCCCGCCGAACGCCGGCCATCCGTATCCCGCCTGGACGCAGCCGTACAAGTCGATTCCGTACTGCACGAAATAATTCGTCAGATTCACTTTGTTCGCAGCGGGAAAATTCAGCATCAGCAGCAGCGACGCGTACGAATCCGCGAACGCGATGTGCTGCCCGTAGCTCGGCATGTAATCTGCTGGCGCATCGAACAGGAACGGATTCGTATCGATCCACGGCCGCCGGTAGTAGCCCTCGAACGTCGCCAGCGTCGGCGTTCCGGAAGGATTCGGCGGAGCAAGCGACGGCAGCAGGTTCCGCTGCAGCGCGTCCGCGTGATAAATCGCCTGGCTCCGATCGCAGTACGACGGTCGGAACGCGTCCGCGCTCGGCGCCGTCGCCAGCACCGTCAGCACGGAAACGCTCGCCACCGGGCTCGCGCTCATATCCGACGCCCGCATCACCTCCGGCGCCGAATGAATTGTCGGCAGGCTGATCGACGACACCAGCGCATCTCCCGGCTTCACGCTGATTGGCGGATACGACCGCAGCGTCGCGTCGAACCACCACGATTCATCCGTCCCGTCGTTCAGCCGCGAATCGAACCCGCTCTTGCTGTTCGCCGTCGGCAGATTCTTCACTGACCCGTTCTCGTACGGCGACGAGGTTGTCGGCGGCGGATTGATCGCCGTGATCGTCACCGGACCCACCACGTAGTAGTCGCCGTTCACGAACTGCCCCACGGGCACGGCCTGGCTGAACGTCCACGTGATTCCGTCTTTCGTGATCGACGTCGCGGTGCCCGGCGGAGGCGGCGTCCCCGACACCGTCACCTGCGCTTGCCCCGATTTCGAGCCGTCCGCCGCGCTCGTCGCCTTCACGCTGAACGTTCCCGTGCTGTTCCCCGCCGTGAACAGCCCGCCCGTCGTGATCGTTCCGCCGGTCGCCGTCCATGTGACCGCCGTGTTCGACGTTCCGCTTACCGTCGCCGAAAATTGCTGCGTGCCGCCTTCCACCACCGACGCCGGATTCGGCGTAACCGAAACCGCGATCTGCGGTGGCGGGTTCTCGCCCGGCGGCGTCCCCGCGGCCCCAAGGCACGCCGCAAGCCCCACCGTCGCGAGCAATATGCAGAGAAGCCCGGCGATCGCGCGCGGCGTGGCAACGTGCGCGCCGCTTCTGTAGCGCTGCCCTTCAGGGCAGCGTCTTCCCTCTTGCATTCGGCGAGCGTCAGCCATCGGCAACACCTCCGGCCTTTGACACAGGCTAGCGCCCGCAATTTCAATGGTCTACTGGTCAGGAGGACGGTTTTGGCACAGGCCTCCGCCGCGCCGGAGGTCCCAAACTCCCGATTTGTCGCTGCCGCACAAGCGAAGCTGATAGACTGCGCGTAGCACGATGGACTGGACACGGCTCTGCGCTTCTAGCGTCCGGCCGGGCCCGGGAGGTATCGAGTGGTAGATCTTCGGAACAATGCAGTCTTGCTCGCCAGAATGGATGAAGCCTTCAGCGATTATTCGCGCGAAGCCGAGAAGCTCAGCGTCCTGCTGGCCGAGCGCAAGGACCCGTCCAGTTGGACGGGATATCACGACCTGATGAAGCAGCGGACCGCGGAAGTGGCTGCGTACGAAAAATATCGCGCCCTCAGGGACGAACTCTTCAAGCTCATCAACCCACCCGGCGACCTCGATCGCCCCGAATCCAGCGTCAACTAAACTAACCGCCCGCGCGGCAACACACAAGTAGCCTGCCCCGCTCCTGTGAAGGGCTGGGGGCGACGTTAGCGGAGCCGGAGGAGTTGCTAACGTCGCCCGAGCGAGAGAACGGCTAGTGCTGCGGGTGCGGCGGCTTGGGCGGATGCGCCTGAGGCCGCGGCTGTTGGTGCTGCTGCATGGTCCGCACCTGCTGCTGATGCTTCTGGAGCAACTGCTGCGTCTGCTGCTGGTGCTTCATCTCGAGTTGCTGCTGCTTCTGGGCGTTGGCCTGCTTGGCCATTTGCTGATCTTGCTTTTCCTGCCGCTGCTCGAGCTTCTGGCGATCGTTTTGCTGCTTTTGTTCGAGCTTCTGCTGCTGTTGCACATATTTCTGGTCGAGCTTCGGATTGCCGGTGTTCGGAGCCGCGGGATGCTCGATCGGAGGCAAGTCCCGGGCATGAACCGCAGGCCGCGAGCCGGGATTGGCTTCAGGACGGGCGACGTTCGGTTCGGGATGCGCAGCGCCGCGCTCTTCGGGCCGCGCGGCGGGCTCATGAACGGCGCCCGCTTCGCGAGCCTTCACCACGCCTGAGGCCTTGAAGTCGCCCGGCTTGGGAGTCGCGGCGACGGGAGGCAGTCCGTGGTTTACGGAAGCGCGGAAGTCCCTATCGGACCGGGCCTTGTCGACTTCCTTGACCTGCGCGGAGACGGGACCGACGTGGCGTTCGCGCGCGGCGGCTTCTTCCTCGGCGCTGGCGCGAGCGTTGATTCCGCCGTGGCCTCCGTTGAAGCTGACGCGCGTTTCGTGGACATTGTTGACTTCGGTGCGGTAGGTGTTGTGGATGACGGTGACGTTCACGTTGTTGACCGCGGTGTTGTAGTAGAAGTGGCGGCCCTCCCAGCGTCCGCCTTCATAGCCGTGGCCGAAGTAGCCGAAGCCATAATCAATGCCGCCGTAGAAACCGACGACGGGGCCCCAATATCCGGCGTTGAAGACGTAGCCGCCGCCATTCCACGCCCAGTAGCCCGGAGTCCAGAAGAAGCCGACTTCAGGCGGTTCAACCCAGGTGCCCGGGACCCAGTAGTAGTCTTCCCCGTCCCAGGCCCAGTAGCCCGGAACCCAGATGTACCCGTCGCCGGGGCAGACGGGCTGATCGTAAACGGGGAGTTCGGGCGGCTCGAGATTGACGGCAACTCCCACTCCGACGCTGAGTTGCGCGAACGCAGGTGCGGGCGTCAGCAGGAGGAGCGGGGTTGCCAGGAGCAGAGCGAGCGAGAGCGAACGAAACATCGATCTTGTGCGCATCAGATTGTATTAGTCAAGAGAGATCCCTTACAGGTTCGGATCGAGACGGCTGAGCGAGTTCGCGAACTCGCTCAGCAGGAGTTTTCCCCTTGAGAGCAAGATGGGGCCGATCCTCGTTGTATTCCTT
>Ga0335081_10000372_pt1 | contig 82600 bp, 83 predicted proteins | sample Lox_Sample_35_FD_206713 | JGI IMG/M metagenome (GOLD analysis project Ga0335081, IMG submission 206713) | Soil microbial communities from Loxahatchee National Wildlife Refuge, Florida, United States - Lox_Sample_3.5 | ecosystem: Environmental > Terrestrial > Soil > Wetlands | place: USA... | reverse complement strand
CGGCGTTTGCCCTAGTGATACCGCCGATGGCGACCAGGGGCTTGCGGGTCAAAGCGCGGGCTCGACGTACTCCTTCGAGGCCGACAACCGGGTCGGGCTTCTCTTTGGATGTAGTGGCGAAGACTGGGCCGATGGCTAGATAGTCGGCTGAGGTGAAATCGGCTTCACGAAGCTGCTCGGGATTGTGGGTGGACAGGCCAAGAAGGCGACTTGGACCAATGATTTTGCGGACCGATTCAGGGGAGAGATCGTCCTGGCCGACATGGACGCCGTTGAAATCGGCGGCGAGGCAGAGATCGGCACGGTCGTTCATGATGAGGGTCACCGAACTGCTGAGGCGCTTCTTGAGTTCGCGGGCGTGATCGAGCATCACGCGGGCGTTGCCGGATTTGTTGCGGTATTGGAGGAGGGTGCAGCCGGCGAAGACGAGATCTTGGGCGGCTGTGAAAAGCGCGTCGGTATTTGCAAAACAACTGGTATCGAGAATCGCGTAGAGTCGAGGGAGTTCGATCATCTAATGCCTAATATATCCGCTCTAACGCGATAGCTCACAAATCCAGTTGACTTCCCAAGTCTTGCCGCCGTCCGGCGAGTAGGACTGCTCCATGCGCGCCGAGTTCGGTGACAGATCGAGCCAGACGTAGCGCACGAGAATCGTGCGGCCCTTGAGGGTCTCCTGATGGAAAAACTCTCCGCGCTTACCGTTGAAGGCGCCCACGACTGGAGGAGCGTCGAGCGTGCCGTTATCGAGATCTATCAGGTAGATGCTCCACTGGTGTGTTGCCGGGTTGTACATGCGCAGGGTCTGGGCCTTGATTTGGAGTTTCTTGTCGGTGCTGGTGACTTCGAACTGCTCGAAGTTTGCATTGCTGTCGAGGAGTTTGTGATGGTTTGAGATGCCGTCGTATTCGTCCCACTTGTTCGAGTTGTTGAGGCGATCTGGCAGGCGGCGAACATGAGCCCTCCAGTCGCCGATGAGGAAGTCGAAGTCGTGAGAGCCATCGCGCTGGGGAAGGTTGGCGGGGTTGTCGGCGGTTTGACTGTGCAGCGGAAGTACAAGCATTCCACTAAGAAAAAGCACTGCGATGATCAGAAACCTGACGCCCTTCATAGCAATTCATCCTTTCCAAACGATCAGATGTGCCGAAGACGTTTTGGTTAGCAGGCGGAATCCGCTTATACGGCCTTGTTGTTCTTCGCCAGGAATCTCTCAATAAAACCCGTGTCGAAGTTGCCTGAGCGGAAATCTGGGTCGGCGAGGATTTTGCGGTGCAGCGGGATGGTGGTATAGATGCCTTCGACGATGAACATCTCAAGCGCACGGGCCATGCGGGAGCAGGCTTCATCGCGGTCTTTGGCGCGGACGATCAGTTTGGCGATAAGAGAGTCATAGTACGGCGGGATGACGCCATCCGCGTAGGCTGCGGTGTCGACGCGAACGCCGGTGCCTCCTGCCGGATGAAAGGCAGTGATCTTCCCTGCTGACGGCGTGAACTTTTCGGGATGCTCGGCGTTGATGCGGCATTCGATGGAGTGTCCGCGATGGACAATGGGGCCGTGCAGCACGTCGGACAGCTTTGCACCGGCGGCGATCATGATTTGGCTCTTCACGAGATCGACGTCCGTGACCATTTCCGTGACAGGGTGCTCCACCTGGATGCGGGTATTCATTTCGATGAAATGGAGCGTTCGGTTACGGTCCATCAGGAATTCGATGGTTCCAGCGTTCCAGTAGCCGATCTGTGCCAGCGATTTGCAGAGCACATCTCCAATCTCTTTGCGTAGTTCCGGCGTGACCTGCGTCGAGGGAGATTCTTCGAGCAGCTTCTGATGGCGGCGCTGAATGGAGCATTCACGCTCTCCCAAGCTGACGACATTGCCGTGCTCATCAGCCAACACCTGGAATTCAATGTGGCGGGGGTGCTCGACGTACTTCTCCATGTAGAGATCGCCGTTGCCGAAGGCTCCGGCGGCTTCGGATGACGCGGCTTTGAAGAGGCCGGGTAGTTCCTCTTCATTGCGGACGATGCGCATGCCGCGTCCGCCGCCGCCGGCTGAGGCTTTCATAATGACCGGAAATCCGACTTGCCTGGCCCACTCGATCGCCTCGCCTTCGGTGGCGATGATGCCGTCAGAGCCGGGAAGAATTGGGACGCCCGCTTTCTTCATGGCGGCACGTGCTTTTTCTTTTTCGCCCATCAGGCGCGTGACCTCGGGGCGCGGGCCGATGAACTTGATGCCGCTCATTTCGCAAACTTCGGCGAAGTTGGCGTTCTCGGCGAGGAGGCCGTATCCCGGATGGATGGCTTCGACATTAGCAATCTCGGCCGCGCTGATGACTGCCGGAATATTGAGATAGCTGAGCGCGAGTTGCGGCGGCCCGATACAGATGGCTTCATCGGCAAAGCGGACATGCAGCGAGTTGCGGTCGGCTTCGCTATAGATGGCAACCGTGCGGATGCCAAGTTCCTTGCACGCACAAATAACGCGCAGGGCGATTTCACCGCGATTGGCGATCAGGATCTTTTTGAACATAAGTAAGCTATGAGCTTCGAGCTGTGAGCCGCGAGCAACCTCTCCGTTTTTCAAGCTCGTAGCTCATGGCTCGTAGCTCGCAGCTGGCGGACACAAAAAAAGGCGCGGCTCGTCACCGCTCCTTTGTCTTACAGAAACCTCACTTCTTCGGCCGGATCACAAATAGTTCCTGACCGTACTCGATTGGCTGTCCGTTGCTGGCCAATTTCTTAACGATTTCGCCCGCCACGTCGGATTCGATCTCATTGAGCAACTTCATTGCTTCGACAATACAAAGAACCTGGCCTACTTCGACGATGTCTCCTACTTTTGCAAACGGAGGCGCTCCGGGTGAAGGTGCTTCGTAGAAAGTCCCGACGATGGGCGACTTGACGGTCTGGAGACCTTCTTCTGGAGCGGGAGCGACCGGAGCAGCGGATGCCGGTGACGGAGTCGATGGCGCAACGCCAGGATTCGCGACCGCAGGAGCAGGTGGAACGGCATAAAAACGCGGTTCGGCTGCAGAGTGCACGATGGTGTGTTCTCCAGCGCGCTTGATTTTCACTTTGACATCGCCGCGCTCGAGTTCGAACTCGGCAATGTCCTTCTCGATCAAGAACTCGATTAGTTCTTTAAGCTCTTTTTGGTTCATTTGTGTGGTGGGACCGTTCTCTATCCCTGCCGCGCGCCCGCAGGGCAGTCTAACGAACCGGACGGGGAAAGCTATCCGGTTAACCGATTTAAGAAAACTTTGGCGGCGCGGCTTGAGCCGTACCCTTTCAAAATATCGGATAAGTACTAAATTGCTAAAAAATCCTTCTTTGTCGGTGTCAGAACCTCACAACCTCCGGCGGTGACGACGACAATATCTTCGATCCTCACGCCCCATTTGCCGGGAAAGTATACCCCCGGCTCAATGGTGATGACCATTCCCTGCTGGAGGATCTCTCGCTGACCGTCGCCGATGCGAGGGCCTTCGTGGATCTCCAAACCCACTCCGTGACCGGTGGAGTGGGTAAAATAGCGGCCAAAGCCAGCCTCGCGCAAACTAGTGCGGGCTGCTGCGTCGACCTCGCCCGCCTTTACACCAGCTCGAACGGCTTCGATGGCAGCTTGCTGCGCCTCACGAACGGCTTCATAGGCCTGGCGGGCCTCGTCGGATGCGGTGCCGACCCAGACAGTGCGGGTCTGATCCGAACAATAACTTGAGAGTATAACACCGAAGTCGCAGACCACGAACGCTCCGGGGACGATCGGTTGCGAGGAGGCGCGCCCGTGTGGCAGGGCGGACCTCGGCCCGGAGGCGATGATCGTATCGAATGACATCGCTTCCGCGCCACCACGGCGCGCTGCCAATTCCATTTCCGCAGCGACTTCGACCTCTTTCACCCCAGGGCGCAGGACTTCGAGTGCGCGGTCGTAAATCTTTGCGCCCAGAAGGACGGCGGAACGGATTTTGGCGATCTCGTCGTCGTCTTTGATCATGCGGAAGCGCTCCACCACCGGGGGAGCGTCTTTGAAGAGGACGCTGGCAGACCGAGTCTGTGTGAGGCGCTTCTTCTCGGCCAGTGTGAAGTGGTCGGATTCGAGTCCGATGATTTGGCGGCGAGCGCGTTTGCGCCGCTTGGCCAGGAATTCTCCCAGCGCTTCGAGCGGCCCCTTGCGTGTGATCACAACCTTCGCGCTCTTGACTTCTTCATGCGCCTGCGTGTCGTAACGGACATCGCTGAAGAACGTGCTGGCTTTTGCCTCGACGAGCAGAAGTCCGGCGCTTCCGGTGAATCCGCAGAGGTAGCGAATGTTGGGAAGATGGCTGACCAGGAGGGCATCGAAACGGGTGGTGGAGAGATGCTCACGAAGCTTTTGCTGGCGCCTGCGCAAATCCATTGCTGGTGAGTGTAACAGGCTGGAAGAAGTCGGGCTGATGGGTACGCGCAGCCACTTCGTCGTACCAATAGACTGCGTGCAGCGATTTCGTATCGCTGAGTTCATTCCACGTGCGCGCGCACGCGTCGGCCAGCAGATCGCCCGCGCCCGCAGCGAGCCAGCGCGCCGCCAGCTTCGAAAGACGCTCGTCTTTTAATGACCCAAGACCCAACCTGCGGCTGACTTCGTGAGTGAGGGGCTTGACGGATCCGTCCGGTTCGACGACCAAAACGGATGCGACATCCGTAAGTTTGCCGATCGGACGAATGGGCACTAGATGACTCCGATAAGCCAGAAGCTGCTGAACCGACAGAGCATCAACGGTGACAGGAACTCCCAGCTTGTGACCAAACCTCACCGCTTCGAGCATGGCGGCCACTAACTCAATTCCATCCGGCCGTGCGCCGAGCATGGTGAGAGCCGCTCGTCCGTGGAGCGTCAGGGGATGAACTTGGACGCTTCGTGCGCCGGTTTCACGTGCGAGCCGCACCACGAATTCCAGACTATCGACGTTGAACTGGGTTAACGTGAAAATGAATCCGAATGGGACGTTCGACTCGCGGATGATATCGAGATTCGCGACCGTGCGGGCAAAGGCCCCCTTTTGGCGACGGATGTGGTCGTGCTCGTGCTCGCGGCCATCGATCGAGACGGCCAGTACATCCACCAGACGAGCGAGTTGTTCCCACCGGCTTCGGGTGATCAGCATTCCATTGGTGGTAACAGTATTCAACATGCCCATGCGACGCGAGTGCGCAAGGAGGTTGAAGAGCGGCTTGTACAGAAGCGGCTCGCCGCCGGATACTGCGAGCTGCCGATATCCAAGAACAAACGCATCCTCGAGGCAATGCGAGAGGGCCTCCACTGGGAGATCCTCTCGCTCTGCTGGTCCGGACATCGAATAACAGTGGTCGCACAACAGATTGCAGCGCCGGGTCGGGTGGACCTGGAGCACGGGTGCGATCCCTGTTGGGCTGACGTTATTCACTGGCAATCTCACCGCCCGCAACTCCTGGAAGAGAGCCGGCGCTGGTTGCTGGATTTTCAACGTTGCCGAAGTTGAGTTCCATCTTCACAACTTCGGGCCATGGAGTTCCATTGATGATGATGTGTGGAGGCGTGATTACGCCGCCGGAACCGCCGTGCTTCAAGAGCCACTGCAGCCAGAAGATTATGTCATTTCCGCAGTACGGCCCGTCGTCTCCGTCATAGCTGAGGGCGAGGCGAATGCCAGTCGCTTCTTCCCCGCCCACAACCTCAATCCCCTCGACTCTAGCTGGAGACTTGTCGAGCGCCTCGGCAATCTCACGGACCGATTCGTCCGTGAGCCTTCTGGTTTTCCACGCCCTCATAAGCTTTTCCGAGCCGCGCTGGCGCTGGCCCATGGTTTCGAGTTTCGAGCTTTGTGTAGCCATTTCATCTCCTTCTTCCGGGGACACGCCCGGCCGTTTGATTTTTCATTAAGCCCGGTCCAAACACTTATCCCGTCTTTGGTCGACTGGCTCCTGTGAGGATGGTGATACCTGACTTGCGTTCGTTACTCACTTGCAGATCTTTTCGAAAATTTATTTGCGATGAAAGCACGAGACAGAATTCCAGCACTGGAAATCCCGTGGGATCCGAACGAGTCTGGAACGTAGTGAGACGCAACAGATGGCGGGTATGTGTTCAGGTGGGGGGGTTGGTTCAAAAAACGAAAACCGCCGGCCTGACAGGTTCTTCAGGCCGGCGGTTTGAATTCTCGATCGCGTCTGCGAGCTGAGACTATGTCTGAATGATTCGCGGCGTGATGAAGAAGATCAACTCCTGGTTCTGTGTGTTGACCTGGGTGTGCTTGAAGATGTTGCCCAGGAACGGCAGGCTGCCCAGAAGCGGAACTTGCGTGATGTTGATCGAGTTCTGCGTCTGGATGACGCCGCCAATCACCACCGTGCCGCCATCGGTCACAAGGACCTGCGTGGTGGCCTGCTGCGTGATCAGTTCGGGGTTGCCCTGAACTTCCTGACCGAAGTTCGGCGTGGTGTTTTCCACGTCGACGTTCAGGAAGATCGTGTTCTCGGACGTGATCTGCGGAGTAACGGTCAACCGCAGGAACGCGTCAACGTAGGTTACGGTCGGAGGACCACCCAACTGTGCCTGGGTCACGATCGGAACGCGCACGCCCTGTTTCACAAGGGCCTGAATATTGTTCTGAGTGACCACTCGCGGACGGGAGAGCACTTTCAGCAATCCGCGCGACTCAGCCATGGAGAGCTGGAAGTCCAGACGAACGGTGTTGCTGGCGTTGATGAACGTCAAGCCGCTGGAAGGCTGCGTGACGCCCAGGTTCGAGAACAACGGAATTGTATTGCCGGTGCCGGAACTCGACGCTGGAGTCGTTATGTACGCTGGTGTCAGTCCGCTCACGTTAGTGCTGGTGGTACCCACAGTCGAGTTGCCGCCGATGGCGCTGGCGCCATTGCCCCAGCCAAAGCCCATCTGCGTCCCGATGTCACGCGCGAACTGCCGGGTCGCGGCCACGACGCGCGCTTCGATTTCGACTTCCTGCGTCTTGCGATCAAGCTGCGTGAGCAAGCGGTCGACGATCGGGATCACCTTCGGAATATCGTTAACGATGACAGCGTTGGTGCGATCATCAGCAACCACGTCGCCGCGCTGCGAGAGGAACTTCTTCACGGTCACGATGGCATCTTTTGCTTTGGCGTAGCTCAGGAAGCGGGTGACCGAAACCTTTTCGACGGCCAGAGCTTCAGACTCAATCTGGGCGCGGCGGGCATCGGCTTCCTTCTTCAAGGTTTCAACCGTGGCGATGCGGAGGACGTTGCCTTCGAGTTCGCGCGCCAGGTCGTTGTTCTTGAGGACGATGTCGAGCGCCTGATCCCACGGCACGTCATCGAGCACGATAGTCAGCGTGCCGTGTACGTTGGGATCGAGCACCACGTTAAGGCCGCTGATTTCGTGAATAAGGCGGAAGAAATCTTTAAGGTCAACATCTTTCAGGTTGACCGAGATCGGCTCGCCCGTGTAGCGGGGCCCGGCATTGGCGGCCTGTCCCTGTGCCAACTGCGCCTTCTGTTCGGCAGCCAGATTGACGGCAGGGCTGATACCGGTCGAACTCTGCGTGGCGCCGCTGGAACTCTGCGCCTGAGGCGCGGCATGCATGCTCACGGGCAGAAGCTCGACGGCAGTTTTGTCCGAGAAGCGCGCCGCGGCTTCCTGAGCACGAACCGTGGGTTCGTCGGAAGCCGGATCGTTCTTCACGTCAGTCTTGACGTCAGCCTTGGCCTGGTAGGTCGGCTCGACGAAGACAAAATTGTTGGCCGACGGATTGTCGGCAGCCGGCTTGGAAGCAGCCTTCGGCGCCGACTGAACTTCGACCACTCGAGGCGAGAAGGGTGACGTCGCCTTGCTCGCGGGAGCGGCATCCGCAGTTACCGCCTGATTGTTGGCGGCGGACTGGGCGATGTCTTTCGAGTGCAGCGTCAGAATCAGCTTGCCCTCGGGACCCGGCGTCAGTTCGTAAGCGCAAGCCTTCTCGAGATCGACTACGATGCGAGTCGTAGGATGCGCCTGACCGTCCATACCGATACGGACAGCTTTGACGCCTGCTGCATCGACGGCGATGCGCGTCTGTCCAGTGACCTTGACGGTCTCGGGCAGATCGATCACCACGCGAGCGGGTGAGTCCAAGGTGCTGAGCTTGGGCGCAACCGCGCCGCTGGCCTTCATCTCGACGCGGACTGCATCCGTGTCGCGAATAACGTTGACTCGATCGAGCTGGCTGGGCGTTTGGGCGGCCACGGCCACCACTGCCATCAGCAGCATCGATACGAAGATGGTCACTTGTTGCTTTCGCATTTCGCCTCTCCCCACCCGCGGGCCTGGCCCGCGTGTCCTTCGTGCAACTTGGAATTCAAGAACGTTTTTATTGCCACTAAACAGCCGGGGTAAAGATTCGCTTCACTACTTCACGCGTCGAGGTCTTGCCCAGCTTGTCCTGTACGGTTTCCTCGAACACGATGGAATCACCCGTGATCTTCACCACGTAACCGTTGAACACGGGATCGTTCTCGTGCAGGAAATACGCCTTGCCGATGTTGTTGGTCACGACGGCGATGAAGCCATTGTCGGACTTCACGACACCGCGAAGATTGATGCCATTGATCTCCAGGCATTTCTTGCCCGTGGAGCAGCCGGATCCCTGTTGCTGAATCACCGGGCTGAAGAACGGATCACGCTTGCCGCTCATAGCCCACTTCTTCTCTTCCGGCTTCGGCTTGGCAGTCTCAACAGGTTTCTCGATCGCCGGAGCCGCCGCCACGGTTGGAGCTGGTGTTTTCGCGGCCGCAATTTTCGTCTCCTGCTTGGCTGAGGTCTTCGCTGGCGCAGCTTTGCCGTCCGCAACTTTCGCTGCCAGAGCCGGAGTCTTCGATGGTGCCTTAGCGTCCGCGACCTTCGTCGCCGAAGCCGAATTCACTTTCGCAACTGGAGCTGCAGCCTTTGGAGCTGGAGCAGGAGTGACCTTCGCCACCGCCACCGGAACTGCTTTCGCAGTAGCAGGCGCGCTCTTTGCAGTCACGGGAGCCGATGCTGGGGTTGTCTTCGCGCTGGTTTGGACCAAAGAGGAGCCACCCTGCGTATGCAGAATCAAAGCGAACTTTCCGGTGGGGCCAGACGAAACGTCGTAAGAAAGAGCCTTCTCCAGGTCGACGACGACACTGGTGGTAGGTGGATTCTTACCGTCCATCCCGACGCGCACGCCTTTGACCCCGCCACTGCCCACTGGAATCTTGTTCTGTGAGGTGGCGAGCGATGTGTCGGGCAATTCGACCAGAACGCGCGCCGGAGAGCTGAGCCTGCTGACCTTGGGCGAAACGGCGCTGCTGGACGTAATTTCGATCTGGATATCGTTGCCGCCCGGCACAACGTTTATTTTCTGCAGCTGATTCGTCGCAGCCGAAGTGGGGTGCGCTTTGGCGGTCGTAGCGGCTGGCTTGGATTCCGGTTTGGCCGCAGCCGAGGTCGTTGCCGCAGCGGTCGATCCGGGAATCACGGCGGGCTTAACCGCGGGAGCAGGAGCGCCCGGAGCCGGCTTGGCGGCTGGAACCCCCGCAGCATTGAGGGCTGCGTCGGTGTCGTTGGCCTGCTTTTGCTGCAGCGCCTTTGCCACGCTGCGAGCGTTATCGATAGCGTCCGGGTTTTGTGCTACGGCCAGGAGAGCCGCGGGCCCGCCCACTACCATTGCCACTGTCAGAATGCCTGTCGTCAGCTTCATGGGAAATTTCCTATCTCGCCGCTGGCGCCGGTTTCGCCCCGGCGGCCGCAGGAGGTTGCGAATCACGGCTGAAATACGTGGTTGCGACAAAAGTTGCGACCACACTCTCGTTGGGCGCGTATTGGTAGGTGCGCTTTGCCTTGGCGCCACCCGGGTTCTTAGTCGTCGCCACCAGCATGTTGCTGACGTTGACGATGCGCTCGAGCTTGCTCACGCGGTCGAAGAAGTTCAGAGCGGAGTAGTACGGCCCGTCGAGTTCCATTTCAAACGGAACCTCGGTGTAGTACTGGGCCTGCTTCACGTCCTTCGCCGTGTAGCGCCGCAGCTCCACTCCAGCTTTGACAGCCTCGGCATCCATCATGGTGATGAAGCCGTCGACCTGCTTGTCATCGGGCACGATGCGCGCCTCGATCTCAAGTTGCTGCTTGAGCTCCGCCAGCTGCTGCTCAATCTGCTTCAGCTTCGGCCGATAGGACTCGAGTTCGTTGTTCTCCCGAATCTTGTCTTCGAGGGCATGCTGCGCCGTTGTGTTCTTCTCCATCTGGCTCTTGAACACAACGAAATAGAGACCCGCGGAGACGATCGCCCCACTGAGAAGCACGATGCCCCACTGCTTAATACCTGACAGCTCGCCAAAGTTCGCCATAGGTCCGCCTTTTACGACTTTCCCTTCCCGGCGCCGGTGTCAGCAGCGCCTTTTTCGCAGGTCAAGGTGAACTGGAACGCTTGCATGTCCTTGATCTGTTCGTCCTGGAAGGTTTCCTTGATTTCGACATTCTTGAAGAACCCGGTCTTTTGCAGGTTGGCAATCAGGTTGGCAACAGCATCGGCCGAGAGAGCCGTGCCTTCGAGGTGCACGCTCGCACCCTGATCGTCCATCTTGCTCAGCCAGACCGCTTCCGTGTTATTAACGGTTTCACCCATCATGGCCAGGAGGTTGACTGGGCCGGTCTGGTTCTTGCGGAGACCATCGATGACATCGACACGACGCTTATAGATGTTGGCCTGATCCTGCCTCGCAAGGAATCGCGCTTTGACATCGGCCAATTCGCGGTTTTTCTGCTCGGCGATCTTCATCTTCGCGTCAATCTGCTTGCCGTAATTGTCGAGCCGGTACCAGTAAGCCAGGTTGCCCAAGGCGACGATCACCACGACGATGAGCACCTTGAGCTTGGGAGACCCCATGTCTCCCATTTCTATGGTGGGCATTGCGGGACTGCTGCCGCCGCGTTTGCCCTTGCCTTTGGAGGTTTCGAGAAGGTTAATTTTGATCATAAGGATTCAAAGCTCCTCAGGGCCAAGCCCACCGCTACCGCCATCTGCCCGGGATTATTTTCGACGAGTTCCGCCGCCGCTCCATCCGCGGGAGGCGTGACGCGCTGAAACGGATTCAACAGTTCGACCGGCATCGAGAATTCCTGGCGCAGAGCCTCGACGAGTCCCGGCACCTTCGACGAACCGCCGGCGAGGTAGATTTTCTCGATGTGCTCCCCCGCGGCGCTGGCACGGAAGAAGTCGAACGTCTTCTGAATTTCGAGCACGATGATTTCGGTCACCTGCTGCAGGATCGGCTGCTTCGCATCTTCACTGACCGTGCCGACCTTGTTGCCCAGCTTCAGCGACTCCGCGTCTTCAAAGCTGAGATCGAGTTCCTTCTGAAGCGAGTCGGTGTACTGATGTCCACCCACGCTGACGTCGCGCGGGAACAACGGCGTCGTGCCCTTGACAATGTTGATATTCATTACGCTGGCGCCGAGGTTCAGCAGCGCCACGACCTGGCCGGGCGCGGGCTGGTAGTTGTACTCGTAGCAGTTCTGCAGAGCCAACGCGTCAATATCGACGATAGCGGGCGTGCGGCCGGCCATCGAGAGCACGTTGGTGTAGTTCAGAATCTTGTCCTTCTTCACAGCAACCAGGAGCACATCCATCTGCGGACTGCCGACTTCATCGGAAAGGATCTGGTAATCAAGGCTGACGTCGGCGAGATCGAAGGGAATATGCTGCGCAGCTTCCTTCTCGATCGTCTCGGCCAGTTCCTGGTCGCTCATGGACGGCAGTGAGATCTTTTTGACGATCACGGAGTGACCGCTAACGGCGGTAGCCACGGCCTTGGTCTTGATCTGGTTGTCGAGGAAGAGCTTCGAGATCGCGCTGGAGACGGTGCCCGAGTCCACGATCATCGAGTCGACGACGATATCGGACGACAGCGGTTCCAGACCCAGGTGGGCGACTTCAATTTGCCCGCCCTTTTTCTTCAACTCGACTGCCTTGATGCTCGAGGAGCCTACGTCCAGGCCCACAATCGACTTCGATCCGATTCCAAACATGTGCCCACCTTTGTGTGACGCGGGCAACTGGCCCGCGCGGTTTCACTAAACTTGCCCCGCCGCCTTGGTCGCCGCCTTGGGCTTCCGCTTCGCCTGGGGTTCCATTTCGCTCGACTTCTCTTCCATCCACTGATCCAACCGCGATTTCTTGAAGCGCCAGCGATTGCCCAGCTTGAATGCCGGAATTTTCTGTTCGCCGACGTACTTGTACAAAGTGTCCGGACTCACGCCCAGGTATTGGGACGCTTGGCGAATGTTCATCACTTCTCGCGAGTCGGCCATAGTTCCTTTGCTCTCCCCGCCAGCTCATCCCGTATCGAACTCTCGGTCGCACGGGCTGCTTTGGGAGACAACCCTCGCCTTACATATCGGCTCAGAGGGCTTTCGTGTCCCGAGCATATATCAGCCTCGAAAAGCCCCGGCTCGTAGCGAATCTCCGTGTTTTTCGGCGTTTTATGGGTGTTTTCCGGAATATCAGGAGTGAACGCTGGACACGAATATCTACATATTGTGGTTTAACCAACAATGAATACAATTAGAGGTAGTCACGCCAGCGAGGGTAAATAGTCATCCCGCAAGCGGTAACTGAAGTACTAGGCACGGTACGGAGGTACTACGTCGCTGGTCCAAGACGTTGATTCGGCATAGCTTCCTGCGAGCGGGCGGTAATGCTTCTGGGCACTCTCTTGACGCCCCACGATGCGCTAATCTATCGCTAGATCAACGTGGGTTTGGAGGAAAGCTTGCGCTACCTAGATCGCCTGCAACCGCTCGCGCTGCTTCTGATGCGATTGTCTTTGGGCTGCATCATGACGGTGCACGGATATCACAAAGTTTTTGGCGGACTGCAGCATTTCGCACATATGGTCGGCGGTATGGGACTGCCTGTCTGGCTGGGGTATGTGGCTGCATTCGCGGAACTGCTCTGCGGACTATTGGTCATCGTGGGATTCTTCACGCGTCCTGCTGCGTGCGTGATCTGCATCGACCTGGTTGTAGCAATCTGGAAGGTTCACCTACACAATGGAATGATGGGATCGCCGGATCATCCGGGAATTGAATTGCCGCTGGCGGTAGCCACCCTGGCCTTCGCGTTGGTTTTCTTTGGCGCTGGGCCGATCTCGGTGGATCACGTGCTTCGCGGTGGAGGCAGCGGTTCGAGCCGCTAGAGCCCACGCGGAACAAGAAGCGACGTCTCTCCAGTCTGCAACTGTTGTCTCGGAATGGGGTTCAATTTACTAAGTTTGTTGACGCAGTGTGCTCCGGAATCAGAGTGTCCATTTGAATCTGATTCCCGCTAGCAGTTAATATGAATGCCAACCCTACGTCCTTGCATCCAAATGCTTTGGCGCCAGCATCTTAATCGTCAAGCACCTGCAATAGAGACGCTACAGGAGGTTCCTTTGAGAAAGTTTGCTCTCCTCGCGGTAGTTCTCGCGTTCTTTGCCTTCGGAAGTCTTGCTTCTGCGCAGCAGGGTGACGCTTATATTGGCGCTGGGACTCTGCTTTCGCCCGGAGCTGATCCTTGCCCCGGCACCGGTGGCAATTACGCCTGTCCCGAAAAGGGCGGCACGTATCTGAACCTTGGGGCAGATGTCATCTTCCGGCATCGCATCGGCGCAGCTTTCGATGTGAACTGGAAGGCGAGCCAAGGGGACTACGGAGGGTTAGGCGTTCCGTATCGGCCAATATTGTTTGACTTCAATGGTGTCTACCAGCCGCGGATCAACAAGAAAGCCGGACTTGATCTCTTTGGCGGAATCGGGTGGCAGAGCACACGATTCTATGGCTATACGCCGACAAGCAACTGCGTCTACTTCGGGTCGTGCTATACCAGCTCCAATCACTTCCTGGTTGATGTGGGAGCAGGCCTTCGATACTACATCTGGGGACACATGTTCGTGCGTCCTGAAGTCCGCTATTACCACGTGACGAATAACGAGGACGTCTTCACGTCTCCCAATCTCATCCACGTTGGGGCATCGATCGGATACACTATCGGGCCGGACTAAATACAATTAGCTGACTCATCATCGGTCGTCTCGCTTTGTGTCCTCAGTGATTCGCAGGGAAAATCGGTCGCTGAGGACACTTGATTGTTACGGCGGATGACCGATCTTGCTCATAGGGGGAAAGGTTGAGAAGGTCTCGATCGGTAGAGTTGGTCTGCGCGATTATGGTGTTCGCCAGTTTCGCATGCGCTCAGCAATTTGATATTGCGGGCGGAGGAAGCACGACGTGGTCCACGAAAAACACGACGGCCTCGGAAGCTTTTCTTCCTCCGCCGTTAAAAGGCGGGACATATCCCAGTGTGATGGTGCAATACCTGAATGAGAGAAACCGGGGCATCGAGATTGAAGGGGCATTCCGGTATCACCAAGCGGTATACAACGATTTTCAGCTCTATCGTCCGATCTTGTACGACGCAAACCTGGTTTACTCGCGACGGTTGGCCGCGAAAACACATGGAGATTTTATGGGCGGAGCAGGGGCCGAGACATTGTTGTTTTATGAGCATGGAAGCTGCGGCTTGATCGGAGGCGGCTGCAGCGTGCACTTGAACAGCACGCATTTTCTACTGCACGCGGGATTCGGCGTCCGATATTACGCCTGGAGGAGTTTATTCATTCGGCCCGAAGTGCATTACTACTTTATTCCGAACAATTATCAGTTTCACTCTGACAGCGTGTTCCGGCTAGGTGCATCGTTGGGCTGGACTTGGGGGAAGCACTAAGACAAGCACAGAACATCTCATCGAAACGGCACGGCAGCCTGTAAAGGCTGCCGTTAGTCTTTTGGCTGAGCAGGCATGGACTTACTATTTCATCGATTCACAGATTTCAGCTTCGCGAATTGCCTGGTTCAGGTGCTCGAGTGACTTCTGGCGGTGTCCGCTGAAATCGTGCTCGGCGGTTTGCAACTCATGCTGGGCGGTTCTCATCGCTTCCAAGGCTTCGTGAATATGAGGATGCGACTCAGGGGGTACCGGAGTCGCGGCCGGAACTGCGGGTGTACCGACTACGGCAGGTACGGGGGGTTTCGGTCCGGCAGCGGCGGCTGGAAAGGCGATTGCGAACAGCACGGTTGCAGTCGTGAGCAGAGTAATCATCCCGATCTTCTTCATTTTTCCTCCTAGTCCGGATTTTGGCTCGGACACGGCCGAATGTTTCACCCCAGCTTGGGAAAGCTGCCCCGAGACACTGCGGACAGTATAGGCGGAAGATGTAAGACTCGGATGATGGAGAGTTTACTGCGCAGATGCCCGACGATTCCGCCACCAAAGCAGGGCAAGGATTACAACCAGACACGCGGCAGCGAGCAGATCGAATCTTTTGACGTTTTGCTCAAGATGCTCCCAGTGCCGTCCGAACAAATAACCCGCGCTGGAGATCACCGTCACCCAGACAAGCGCTCCGAGAAAATTGAAGACGAGAAACTTGCGCCAAGGCATGCGAAGGACTCCGGCGAGGGGTCCGGCAATGATCCGCATTCCGAACACAAACCTGGCGAAGAAGATTGTAACGGCGCCGTAACGGTCGAACAGGCGCTCGCCCTTTGCTAATGTCTGCTCCTGGATTCGGAAGAACTTCTGATAGCGCTCTAGCAAGCGGCGTCCGCCGTAGTAGCCAAGCGTGAAACCGAGATTGTCGCCCAATGTTGCGGCCACGGTGGCGACCACAATGATCCACGGCAGCTGCAGTGCGTGCTGCGAGTAAGCGAGGAAGCTGGCGAGCAGGAGGATCGTTTCGCCAGGCACTGGGATACCGGTGTTTTCCAGGAGCAGGGCCACGCCTACGGCCCAATAGCCGTAGTGAACAACAGCGTCCCGAAGGAAGTCAAGAATAGATTGCGTCATGAAAGCAGGGTTAGGGACTAGGGTATAGGCTCGGCATTCGGAGACTCTAGACTTCGTTTTCTGACCGGACTTGAAAAAAGTGCTGTTCCCTTTCCGTGTCTGTGCTAGTCCCTAATCCCTGAGGTCTGATCGCTGGCCCCCTTACTCAAGAATTGAATCAACGCCCGATTAAACTCATCTGGACACTCCTCGTAGGGTAGATGCCCGACTCCCTGAAATACTACGCGTTCAGCGTGTGGAAAGTAGCGAGCTAGCGGCTCCATGGAGGAGAAGTAAACGGCGGGATCCCGGGTGCCCCACATGAGTAGGGTAGGAATTTGAGATAGCTTGGGCAGCAGGCGCTCGAGTTCTTTGAGATCGGCTCCCCAAGTTTGCACGATCCCGAGAGCATGATCGATCAATCCCGGCTTGGCGAGAGGCGCTCGGTATCCTTCCAGGCTCCCGGATGGAATCTTGTCGTGACTGGCATACAGCCGGGCGTGAAAAAAAGGAAATAGAGAGGGCAGAGTATCAACAGCCCATCGGAAACCTGCGGAGCCAAACGGCGTAGCGAAGAATGGCGCCATCCAGCGGCCGTGGGCTGAGTAGGGATTCACGGGCGCTACGAGTATTAGCTTTCCGATTCTGAGCTTCGCATCATCGACACATTCCGCGGCTGCGCACATTGCCACTGCTCCACCGCGGGACGTACCCAGCAGATCGAAGGAAGAGATCCCCAGCTGTTCTATGAACTTAATGACGCGCTGCGCCGTTGCACGCATCGAATGGTCAACTTTTGGCCGGTCAGAGAAACCAGCACCGAGCATGTCTGGAGCATAGACGGTGCGATAGGGCGCGAGGGCGGGCATGGTAAAGCGCCATGAGAACGAATATCCCAGAAGTCCATGCAAAAGGATCAGGGCTGGCCCGGAGCCTGCTTTGAGGTAGCGCATGCGGGCGCCTTCAAAATCCATCCAGCATTCCTGGATCCCTGTGGTCGGGGGCGCAGCTAGGTGGAATGCCTGATCAACGTTCTTCATGAAGAGACATGACAGCCAGGAAATTCTGTCGGCGTCAGGACAACTTATTCTCTACTGCCACCTTCCTAGTTAGTGAAAACAACGCCTCTGTCGCTTCACTTGGGGAGCTTCGGCTCCCCGTTTTTTGGGCTTCGGGCTTCCGCAATCCGGCTTCCGGCTCCCGAGGCGGAAATCTGCCCGTAGTTAACCGGCCCTATTATCCAAATCTACGCTGCCGCTTTTCTTCTCTTTCCTAACAGCTTCTTCAGGACGCGAATTCCCTTGTCGACGTGCTTTTCTTCCAGCAGGAACGGTGGCAGGAAGCGAACAACTGTGTCCTGTGTGCTGTTGAAGAGAACGCCCTCGGCCAGAGCTTCGTCGACGATTGGGCGCGCTGGGATATTGAGCTGAATGCCCTGGATGAATCCGCGCCCACGTATGGCCACGGCTGCCGATTTTTTCTCGACGACGTCCTTCAACTGCTGCTGAAGGTATGCTCCGACTTTGTTCACATTCTCGAGCAGCTTTTCTTCTTCAACGATCGCCAGATATTCGAGCGCCACACGGCAGGCGAGCGGACCTCCGCCGAAAGTTGTACCGTGCTGTCCGAAAGAGATCGCGTTCGCGAAGTCTTCTTTGGCGATGAAGGCGCCGAGAGGCAGACCGGCTGCGATCGGCTTGGCGATCGCAACGATGTCCGGAGTCACGCCGAAACTCTTAAATGCGAAGATCGTTCCCGTGCGGCCGAGACCGCACTGAATTTCGTCGAAGATCAGCGCTGCTTTGTGCTTGTCGGCCAGAGCACGGCATTCGCGCAGGAACTCGCTCGAGCACTCATAGATGCCGCCCTCACCGAAAATGGGCTCGAGAACGATGGCGCAAGTATTGTCATTGACCGCGGCACGCAGGCTATCGAGATCGTTCTGCTTCACGAAGGTCACGTCTTCGAGAAGAGGCTCGAACCCTTTGCGGTGCTTGTCTTGGCCTGTCAGAGAGAGAGCTCCGAAGGTACGGCCATGATAAGAACCTTCAAGGCCGACCAGCTTGCATTTGGCTTCGCCGCCGACGCGGTGTCCGGCGAGGCGGGCGAGCTTGATGGAACCTTCGATCGCCTCAGTTCCGCTGTTCGAGAAAAAGGCGCGGTTCAATCCAGAAAGTGTGCACAGCTTTTCGGCGAGCGAACCTTGGTACTCGTGGTAATACAGATTCGAGACGTGGATCAATTTGTTCGCCTGGTCGCGAATCGTTTTGACAATGCGAGGATGCGCATGGCCCAGCGCATTTACGCCGAGGCCGGAGACGAAATCGAGATAACGTTTGCCCTCGATGTCGTAGAGAAAGACTCCCTTGCCGCGCTGCAGCACGACAGGATAGCGGTTATAGGTCTGCAGCAGATACTGCCGCTCACGCTCGGCGATTTGATCGAATGTGCTCATAGGAAAGATTGATTTTACCGGAAATCGCTCACTCGTCGAATCCGCTTATCATGAAGGAACGCATGCTTACCGATTCCGAGGCCCAACGATTTGCCAGCGAATGGATTACCGCCTGGAACTCGCATGATCTCGACGCGATTTTGTTTCACTACGACGAGAGAGTTGCGCTCACCTCTCCCGTCGCGGCGAGGCTGTTGAATGATCCTTCGGGGACCGTGCGTGGGAAGGGCGCTTTGTGTGAGTACTTCCGGCGCGGACTAGAGGCGTATCCGAACTTGCGGTTTGAATTGCTGGATGTGATGTTTGGCATGTCGAGCATCGTTCTTTGTTACAAGAATCAAAAAAGCACGAAGACGGCGGAGTTCATGGAGTTCGGTGAGAGTGGAAAAATCATCCGCGTTGTGGCGAATTACAGTGGCTAAAATTTTGGCGCTGCCGAAAGCCAGCGCCTAAAGGCGTGTTGAAATTGTGGCGACTTGTACGGCAGGCATAAATGCGTGCCCCGACACCAATCTCTTGATGCAAAACGCAGCGTTTTGGTCAATGGCTTTCCCGACGTGCAGTCAAATGCGGGCGGCTTCCCGCATTCGTTCGCGTCCCTCGTTTCTAACCTTTGATCGCGACCAACTCCACCGGTTCCATCGTGCCGGCAAGAATCGACTGATTCACATTCTTCAACATCAGCGGAGTCTTCTCTCCCATGAGGAGATTAACTGCCAGCACTGATCCGGCGGCTGCTTGTTGGCGCCTCTTCTGCATGACTTCAATGGCAAACTGGCGTCGGCTCCGCTGATGTGAGAGCTGCAATCCGGCGGCTGCCAATGCGAGCCGATATTCATCTGCGTTGGCGACGAAGCTGGTTTCGGGCGTCAGCGCCCATGGAACGGGAAATTGCAGTTCGCCGTCGGATGTGCGAATGATATCGAAGATTGCAAATCGCGCTGCGGGTTTCAATACTCGCGCCACTTCGCGAAACAATCCGGCCTTGTTCGAAACATTCATCCCAACATGAATCATGTAAGCACCGTCGAACGAGGCAGAAGCAAATGGCATTTCCAGTGCACTGCCGCGCTGGAAGCTTGCCCTGTCATTCAGTCGAACCAGATGGGTAAGGCTCGTGGCGACCCGGATGAATTCTTCTGACAGATCAATTCCTGTAACGTGACACCCATGCTCGGCGAAATAGCGGGCGGGACCGCCGACCCCGCAGCCGACGTCCAGCAAATGCATGCCCGGACGCAGGTCCATAAAGGCCGAGAGTTCCTGAATCGATTCGCGCCCTCCCAAATGCAGGTTATCGAGCGCATCGAGGTCGTGGGGAGTTATTGAGTCAGGATTCTTCCCCGCGCTACGGACCGCCTGCAATATCTTCTCGTCCAATTGATCTTGCGTGTAATGCTCCGCTACTTGCCGCTCGATGGTCATGATGCACGATTCCCTTCAGGCAAACAGGGTAACGCACCTCGGTGGCGAATAGTAGAACGCCGCTGGAAGGCACCTAGGCGCAGGAAAACCGTTTACAGTTTGAGGTGCAAGAGCATCTTAGCGACGAGCGGATCATGTACCAGACAGTGGCTTTCGTTCGAACGGTAGGGTTGGCTTCCGTATTCTTCCTGACGGGAGTGTTAACCATTGCTGCGGCCCAGACTTCAACCGATATTGAAAGCCCTCAGCATAAGGCGTGGGACATCCTTCAGAACGCCGTCACCGCGAAGAGTACACAAGAACGCGCCGACGGAGTGCGGGCCCTGGGCTTGCTTCGCGATAATCTGCGAGCCCGCGAGACGGCGGAGGACTCTTTGAAGGATCCGAAACAGGAGGTCCGTGCGGCCGCAGCAACAGCCTTGGGCCAAATGCACTCCACCGAGTCCATCCCGAAGTTAGAAGCCGCTCTTTCGGACCAGAGGATTCCAGTTGTAATGGCTGCCGCCAACGCCCTGCGAGAACTGAAAGACAGCTCATCGGCATATGAGGTGTACTACGACCTTCTTGTGGGCGAAAGAAAAACTGGAGATGGTCTAATTGCCCGACAAATGCAAACGCTAAGAGATCCGAAACAGCTCGCGATGATCGGAGTGTCAGAGGGAGTGGGATTTATTCCATTCGCGGGAATCGGCTGGGATGCATGGCGAACGATGCGCAAGAAAGATCCAAACCCGGTGCGAGCGGTGGCGGCCTCTTACCTGGCGCATGATCCGGACCCCGCGACCGGAAAGGCGCTGGTCAGGGCCACGAACGACAAGGACTGGATCGTGCGCGCGGCAGCCATTGAGGCAATCGCACAGCGCGGCGATCCGTCACTCTTGCTCAAGGTCGAATTGAAACTTGATGATCGCCACCCCAAGGTTCGGTATACCGCCGCCGCAGCAGTGATTCGCCTGACTGCGATCGAACATGCCCGAAAATCAGAAACTGCAAAAGTTGATCGATAGCGTCTTGCCGGGCGGCGTTTCGGGCGGAAGGTATTGTTCCTTCAAAATCCTGAATCGCCCGTTTCGTTGTTGCAAGATTTTGCAAATGTTTTACTCCTTGATGACAGCGGAAATACAAACACGTCGAGCCGTGAAAAATTGTTGAAAGCCCGCGCAAACCGCGCCGGGCAAGGTTTTTGTAGGTATCCCGTTTAGATCGAAACTTCTCTAACAGACATAACAATTTACAAATTTTTCACAGCGATGAGGCGTGTGAGCGTGCTAGAATCCGCCCTGCTTCTGTGGGTGGTAATTTTCGAAGTCCAACCAAGAAAGCCAAAAGGAGTGAATCCCATGAATGATCGCTGTCGTTCTCTGGGCCTTTTTGTCGCTATTGCGGCCCTGAGTTCGCTTTGCTTTACCGTCAGCGCTTCTGCCCAGGCATATGATCCTACGGCTCGGCCCATGTATAAGGTCCTGCCAGCTCGTCCAGCTATCCAGAATTCTGCGCCTGCAGCACAGCTTCCACAGCACACCTTCAGCTACAAGTACAACAGCCAGACGATCAGCGCCGTCATCGTGGGCCCCGATCCGGCGACCTCGAATGCGACGACAACCATCCCGGTTGGAATCATTCCGATAAAGATGGTCTACGGTGCAAGCAACGGCAATAAGACGTTCGACCCAAACACCACCTACGCTGGCAAGTACACAGCGACCCAGATGGTAGCTGCTTCGCCAATGTTCAATTCGTTGTTTGATTACGTGCAAGGTGGAACCGACCTTGGAAAGACTCAGTACATCGACGCGTATGATCGAGCGAATTTCTGGGGCAGCATTCAGACGAACAATAAGTACCATCTGTTGTTCGCGAAACCGCTAATCGGCCCTGAACAGACGATTAATGTTTCGGCAGCAGAGGGGAATGTGATTGCGAATCCGTGGAGCGGGATCCCCACTGGCACGATGGATATCAATGCCTTCGACGCCCAGCTTCAAGTCATCATGAGGAAGTTCAGTCAGATTCAACCGAACGTGCTACCGATTTTCTTGACCTATAACGTTTACCTGACCGAAGGAGGTTGCTGCATCGGCGGGTACCACAGCGCGAATGGAGCGCAGCCTGGTGGTCAAACCTACGCCTATGCTACGACTGTATCGCAGGGTGTCTCAGCGGTATTCTCCGAGGACATCAGCGCTCTCTCGCATGAGTTGGGCGAGTGGCAACTCGATCCGTTTGTCGATAACCTCGCTCCGGCGCTTTGCGGTGCGCGCGGCAACTCTCTGATGGAGAATGGGGATCCGCTGGAGAATAACCCGAACTTCGGCACCTATCCGTATACGACCAGCGGATTTACGTTCCATCCGCAGGATCTGGTTACGATGCCGTACTTTGGCGCGCCGACAAGTACTTCGGTAAATGGGTTTTTCACCTTCCAGGGTGAGAGCCTGAGCGTGTGCCAGAATGGCGGCTAGTTCGACCTTCCATCAGACGATCCGGCCCATCTCGAAAGAGATGGGCCTTTTTACTTGGCAGAGAATGCTATTCGTAGCGCAATGCTGTCATGGGATCGACTTCGAGGGCCCTCTTCGCTGGCACAGAACAAGCCAGCGCTGCCACCACTGCGAGTAGCATCATGACAAACAAGAGCAACATAGGATCACGAGAGCTGCCTGCCTCCCATTGTCCCAGCACTTTGTTCAGCGCCAGCGCAAGCAGGAGTCCGATAGCGATCCCGGCACCCACGCTTGCGGCGGCGGACGAAAATGCAAGTTTCAGCACGTGGCCTCGCTGAGCACCGAGGGCGATCCGGATGCCAAATTCGTTGGTGCGTTGCGCTACGGCGTAAGACACAACGCTATACAGTCCAACGGCAGCCAGCGCGAGCGCCAGCAGGGCGAAGGCGCCAAACAACCAAGCGATCAATTGTCCCTGCTCGTATTCGGGTTGATCCTTGATCCAATGTTCCAAATCCTGGACCTGGCCGTTGATCTGCTGATCCGGATCGACCGAATTCACCTTCATGCCAATGGCATGCAGCAGACGAAGTGGTGGACTATCGGATCGAACCAAAATTTGAGTCCACATCCGCATCGACAACGTATAAGGAACAAATAGCTCGGGAAGAATTGAATTCTTCAGGCCATCGTCGCGTTTGTCCGCAGTGACCCCCACGATTTGCAACCATGAGTCTGCATTCTGAGCGGTGGTTACGTAGGGAGGTGCGTCCTTAATATCTGGAACGCGCAAGGAGAGACCAATGGGATCGCGATCTGCGAAGTACAGGCGTGCCATGGTCTCGTTGATGACGGCCATGTGCGCCGCGTTATGATTTTCGGTTTCGTCCCAGATTCGGCCCTTTACCACTCGAATCCGCAACAGCGGAAAATATCCAGGGCTTACGAAATTCACGCGAACTTTCTGATCTTCCCGCCGCGGCTGGCCGAGGATCTCGATCCCTGTCTGCCATCCATTCGAGGGCGGGGTTGCATTGGTGGAGATGGCCGTCATAGTCACCCCGGGAACGGTTGCAGCTTTACTGTGCAATGCTTCGAAGTAGGCCAGGCGCGCATTCCAGTTAGGATATGCACCCTCATGCACGGGGATGCCGACCGACATCACGTTGACTGGATCGTAGCCCAAAGGAGTATGCACCAAACGCAGGAACCCCTTCATCGCTGCCGCTGCGCCGACCAGCATCAGCAACGTGAGGGCGGCCTGCGCAGCAATTAATAAGTTGTGCGTCATGCTTCCTTGCACAACACCGACAATCTTGCGCGTGCTCGACTGCATGACCTGGCTCACTTCCGGTCGCGAAATTCGCAGTGCAGGCCACAACCCAAACAGGATGCCGGTCATCAACGCCACGATCACGCTGAATGCCAGGACGGGAACGTTGATCTGAATCGCTGCCTCGTGAGGGAACGAAAATTTTGGTAGCAGCGCGACCATGATGGCAAGCAAACGATATGCAAACAGCACGCCGAGCGTGGCGCCAGCGAGGGAGAGGATCAGGGATTCGGTCAGCAGTTGCCTGATAATCCTGGTCCGCTGCGCGCCGATCGCAGTGCGCACGGCCATCTCATGCTGACGCGCCGTGCCTCGAGCCAATAGCAGGATTGACACGTTGCCGCATCCGATCGCTAATAGCAGGGCAACCGCGCAGAAGAGCAGGTACAACGTCCCTCCCAGCCGCTTCACGAAATCTTCATTCAACCCGATTACGTGAAACTGGAAATGGTCGCTAGGAAAGTGCGTAGGGGACTCTTTTGCAAACTGCTGGATCAGCGGCAACAAAGCTGCATCCGCCTGCTTGTGAGTCACGCCCGGTTTCAAACGAAGGCCGACGTAATATGACTTGACCGGATCCTGCGTGACTTTCAACGGAAGATACACATCTCCGTCGCCCCAGGTAAAGCGCGCAGCGGCCACACCCACGATCGTGTAGTTCTTGCGCACCAATTGCAGGTTCTGACCGACTACGCCAGGGTCGGAGTTGAAATGCCGTTGCCAGAATTTATAGCTGAGCACCGCAACTGGTTGCGGCTCTTGCCCGTCGATGGCGTCGGACGGAACAAGTCCCCGCCCCAGCGCCGCAGGAACACCCATGAACAGGAAAGTGTTGGAAGTCAGGTAGACACCCTGTACATCTTCAGGAAGATCGTGCCCGGTAACCGTTAAGTTCCAGTCATCTTCCATGAACGCATCTTCCACCACCGGCGATTTTCGGATTTCCTGCCACTGCGCTCCGGTAAGCCCAAAGCCTCTTTCCTGGTTAGAGCTGTCCCACAGCCTCATGTGCGCCATTCTGTCGGGGGCGGCATAGGGATAGGGATTGATCAAAATGGCGTACACGACGCTGAATACAGCCGTCGTCGCGCCAATCCCAAGGGCAAGAGAAACAATGGCGGTCACTGAAAAACTGGGACTCTTGAACAATTGTCGCAAGCTGTAACGGAAGTCCTGCAGCAAAGTCTCCATTTGGAGTGTCCTTAAGAAAGGTTTGGTAAAGAGACTGCACGCACTTCGCCAATTCACGAGAACGGAAATCATTCAATTCGCCGCAGAAAACAAATGTCTGGTGGAGCATGTTTCGTCCAATCGTGCGGCGGAGTGTCCACCTTCGGACAGACGTTACAGAACGATGTCGGATAGCCAATCGGAAGCTACAAAAAAGGCGTCGGTTCCGCTGGGGATTTCGGAAAAATCTAATAAAGCGGTTTCTCACCTTCGGGCCGTGTTTTCCATCGGCGGTGCACCCACAGCCACTGATCGGGATATTGCCGAACGTAGTCCTCAATCACTTTGGTGAATCGTTGAGTGTTCGCGATGATGTCAGCTTCCAGGTTGCCGGTGCGCACTAACTGTATCGCCGGATCAAAGCGAAGCCTGTACTTGCCTAAAGATTCGTCCCAGATTGTGAAGCCCGGAACCACTGCGGCATCGGTTCTCAATGCAATGCGCGCGAGGCCGCTGGCGGTACAGGCCTTGATGCCAAAGAAATCTACGAAGACTCCTTGCGGCGGCGTCATGTTGGTGTCCATCAAGATCCCGACGGTTTCACCACATTTCATGGCCGCAAGCAATCCACGGATGAAATCGTCCTTGGGAACAACTTTATTGCCGTGCATGGTGCGGTACCGCTGGAGCAAACGATCGAGGTAGGGATTGTCCATGGGCCGCATCACGATGTTGACCCAGTGTCCGTGCAAAGAATGGGCGAAGGCCGAAAGCTCCCATCCTCCGAAATGGGCGGTTACAAAAAGCACACCCTTGCCACGGGCATAGGCTCGCTCGTAATTCTCGAGGGCATCGTAGACTACGACTTCGTCGATGTTCTGCGGCGTGTATCGGGGAAATTGGCAAAGCTCGGCGAGCTGCCGCCCGAGAGAGGTGAATACTCCACGAAGGATTTTCTTGCGCTCGGCGATGCTCTTTTCCGGGAACACCATCTCCAGGTTGTGCATCCCAACTTGCCGGAGTCGAACATGAAAGACGTAAACCAGCTGGGCAATGCCGATGGCGACGCCCCGGGCGAGGCGTCGCGGCAGAATGCCCATGATCTTCAGGAACGGCCACGCAGCCGCGTATTCGAGTTTGCGCCGCATTCAGAAAGAAAAACTTTAACATGCAGCGAGCATGTTCCTCCGACGGCTTCAGGTTCGAATGGTAAAGTTCTGAAATGCGAACCAACCGCTCCGTGCCCCCTTGTGCCGTGATACCCGTGCTGATTTACCCAGATCCCACTGTCGCAGCGGATTGGCTCGGAAAGGCTTTCGGCTTCACGATCCGCCTGTGCATCGCCAATCACCGTATACAGATGAAGGCCGGCGACGGCTGCTTCACCATCGCCGAAGGAAATGTTTCGCCCGACAATTCCCATATCATTCAGGTTCGCATTGAAGATGCTATTGGTCACTGTAAGCGGGCTAGAGAGAACGGGGCAATTATTCTGACCGAACCTAAAGACCAGCCTTATGGCGAACGCCAATACAATGCGCAAGACTTTTACGGGCATCGTTGGGACTTTACCGAAACCATTCGCGATGTTGCTCCGGAAGAGTGGAGCAACGGTGCATTTCATCTTGAGCAGACCTGACGCGTTCCCAGCCTCGCGGCGGCAAAACAGCCCAAAAATGGAAGCGACCACTTCGCCAAACTGCTCAAGGACATTTGACAGACTACCCGTGTCACTCTTGTCGCGGTCCCGTTGCTGCATCGTTCTTGAATCGCGCTCGGTAGGCATACAAAACTGCGAGCAAAGGCGCGGCCACGAGCACTCCCCAGAATGGCCAAAGCACTCCGAGCACGATCGGCGCAAGAACAGACGCCCAGATGGGCACCTTGGCTGTTCGTCTCATGATGTAGGGCTGGAGCAACAGCCCGTCGAGCACCGCGATGACGGCATAAAGCACCAGAACGCCAAGCGGGTGCTCCCAGTCGATCGATTTGATGGTTGCTGCAACAACGGGTCCCAGTAACCCCAGGATGGGCCCAAGGTGTGGCACGATCTGAAGTACAGCAGCAAGCAGTGCCCAGAACGGGGCCAGCGGGACATGCAGGAAGTGAAGTCCGATGAACCAGAGTACCCCGACCGCCAGAGAGTCCTGGAGTTGGGCGACAGCCCAGTTCTTGAGCGCGCCGCCGGTGGTGCGTAGGTGATCTCCGAAATCCATCATTCGATGCTGCGCAACTCTGTGATACCGCATCTTCGAGTTCGCGCTACATTCAGATAGGAGAACCTTAGCATGCGGGAAGGAGGGATTTTGAGCGCTATCGCCGGGTGTTTCGTCAGGCAAGGCGGGACTTATATAATTTTTCGCTATAAAACTTATCCGAGCGTGACAAGCATCACAAGCTACCACAAGCACTCTGGGAGGCTATATGAAGCATTTTGCGGTGGTGATTGTGGTTGCCGGAAGCCTGTTCGCCTACGCTCAGACAAAGGATCACCTTAGAGGGAAGATCAAGGGTAGCGTAACAGATCAGAATGGGAACCCTATCTCCGCTGCCACAGTCTACGCGGTCCCGCAGGGCCTCACACTCAACGACATTACACCACGATCGGTCAAGACTGATGGGAATGGTGCGTTTGATTTTCGCGACGGTTTCGAGTTGGAAGAATACAAACTCTATTCGCGAAAAGATGAAGACTCTTATTTTGACCCTTTCGATGGCTTTTACGCAGACTCGAAATCCGAAGCTCCGGCGGTCAATCTAACTCAAGATCATCCTTCGGCAACCGTTACTGTGAAGATGGGCGAAAAAGCTGGAGTGGTTGTCGGGAGGGTGATCGATGCCGACACCGGTGCGGTTTTGAAAGCGCGACTATATTTCTATGACGGTCAGGGCCATGGCCATCGCTTTGATTCGGCTGTTGATGGCAGGTATCGCGCACTGTTACCGCCGGGGAAGGATATAAGGCTGATGGTCACGGTCCTGTCGCCGTCCTCTGAAAGGACCCAAATCCCGGTTGCTCCTTCGCTGCGGCTTGAACAGGGACAATTTATTTACATGGACATCCCGGTCGCTAAACAATAAAAGCCCATTCTCCAACGTGTGGTCACGTTCGAGTGCCTCGCGTTTATTGTCGTAGCATCGCGATTAGACTCATAATCGTTAGGCTCGAAAGGCGAACTCACTATTTCGCCGCTTCCTGCGCCCACTTCGCCAAGCTGCTCAAGAATTCATGCGCGTTGGCTGGAGGCTCGATTTCTCCGGTCAGAGATGCTTTTGACGTCACCATGTGGCCGTAGAAATCGCGCGTGGAGCTCTTGTCGAAATTGACTCTCGCGCCGTTCAGGCTGACGCCAGCGAAAACGCCACGGGCTCGCGAATATGTCAGCACCTGCGCTTTCAACTTCCAATCGGTGTTGCCTTCGGCGTGACGACCGACCGGACCAGCCGCCACCGACGCATCCGCCCCTAGAGCAAACTGACTCGAGAGCAGATGCTGCATGCCGTCGTTGTTCATGATGAGCATGACCAGATCGACCGCCTGTCCGCCGAGCTGAAATCCGAAGCTCCCACCCGCGATCGTGAAGAACGCCGGCGCACTCCATCCCTTCGGAGTGCGGCAGCTGGCGATGCCCCGCCCGTACTTTCCGCCGAAGATAAATCCGCCCTTCAGCATCGAGGGCACGACGGCAACGCACTCCGCATGGCCTAATACGTCTTCGGGAATGCCCTTATCTGGTGCCGCCTGTATTTCGTTGAGTACATCGGCCGAAGCCTGTAAGCGATCGACAGCCTTCGAGTCCTTTGATTGTTCGTCAGCCGCAAACGAAACACCGCACAACGACACGAGGAGAGCCAGAACTGCGAGTTTTCTCATTGTCCTCACCACAAAACTATCCGGGAATCTATTAGTTGGATTGTAAATGAACGTATCGTGTTGCCACCGGTCGCGCGTAACTTCTGTGGTGCGACAATGGTTTCCGCAAAGGAGGAACTACGCGCCCGTGTCCCACAGTTTTCGTATTGTGCGCAAAACCAAAATCTTCGATCCCGCCAACGGATTCGGATCGCTCAAGAATCCCGGAAATGTTACCGATTGCACGTTGGCCCAGCGCGACGGCCAATGGTGGATGTATCTGGCCGGCACCGTCTTTGGCATTCCTGGCATTCATCTCTTCAGCGCCTCGTTGCCAGATGGGGCTCCGCTGGCAGCAACTGGCTGGAAGCTCACTCCGGATTCGAACGATCCCTCAAAAATCGCTCTGCTGGCTCCGCAGATCGCGAGTGCACCGTGGGATTTGAAAGGTGGGCGCCATTGTCCGTCGTATGTCAAAGGCTGGGATCCCGACCGGAACTCCTGGGTGGAACGAATTTATTACGCTGGCGGAGCCGATCAGGTTTGGGGGCCGTACACCATCGGATATCTCGAATGGGACGGCTGGAGGTGGATCGAGCAGTCAGAGCCGGTTTTCAGGGCAGAAGAACCTTGGGAGCACGGCAGCGTGTACGAACCGAACCTGATCTACGCCGGCGGAAAGTGGAAGATGTGGTATGTCGCTGGTTCGAATCAGGAGGATTATCTAGTCCACGGATACGCCGAAAGCCCCAATGGCCGCGACGAGTGGAGAAAGCACGAGGTCTTCGCTCCGCCTGAGGCCAAGATGTTCGATTTTCGTCCCATTCAAACGCAGGAAGGGTTTGAAGCTGTCTTCTCCAGAGTATGGCTGGCTCAATCGGAACCGTCATCAGAGACCGGTCTTTGGTGGTGCCGCTGCGACCGTGTGTCAGGCAATCTCGCGGAGTGGGGCGAGCCCATCCAGATCATGAGCGCTGAAAACTGTGGCTGGCATTCGGGACCGTGGAGGCCGGCAGTAAGCTACAGCGAGTCCAACCCAAAATGCATGTTCATTTTCTTCGACGGCATCTACAGAAAAAACGAATCAGGACCTTTTCCGTTTGCCTTTACCCTGGGCTGCCTTGAAATTGAGTGGTTAGAGTCTTAGCCGAATGCCTGTTCTGCTGATTTTCTGCGGAAGGAAATTAAGACAAAAAAATGCGGGGCTGAAAGCAGTGACCCTAATCGCCACTCTCAACCCCGTCTCCCAGGTTCTGTGGTAGGTGAAGCGAGTATGCGTGAGGTGGGTGGAAGTGCCAAGATTACGAAGGTAAGTGAACTGCTGATTACTGGAGGCTTCGAGCCGCGAGCGACGAACTACGAGTTCTTAGATGTCAGCTGATTTGCCCTACCTCAAGAACCCTCTTCGAGCAGTTTGCTCGAAGCTCGTAGCTCAAAGCCCGCAGCTCAAACTTATTTCGTAGTGACCAACGAGTGCGTAATCGCATGCACCGAGAGCGCGATGCGGTTCTGTACTCCGACTTTGCGCATCAGTTTTGCGACGTGCGCTTTCACAGTGCGCTCTTCAATTCCCAACTGGCCGCCGATCTCTTTGTTCGAACGTCCGGCGACTAGCATCTCAAGAACTTCCTTTTCGCGGTCCGTAAAGGTTACGCGGCCTGCCGGGAAGATGCGTCCGGGAGCCGAAGATACGCGTTCGATGAACATCGAAAGCACTCTGCGCGGCGCCCAAACCGATCCCTGGTTCACAACACGAATAGCCTGCGCGAATTCAGAGGGCGTTGCCGCCTCGTCCACGTAGCCTTTCGCGCCGGAGGCGATGGCTTTCAGAATGGTCTCTTCATCCATGCCGGAGCCGGTGACGATGATCCGCAGATCGGGACGAGTCGCTTTCAGGCTGGCCATCACGTCAAAAAGGTTTTGCCCGGAACGATTGCCGAGCAGGATGAGATCGACGCCTTGCAGCGTGCTGATCTCAGGCAGCGCCGCCGAGATGAGCTCGAATTCGGGTTCCGCATCGAACAACGCGCGGAATCCGACGAAGCGCAGAGGATCGCTTTCTACAACCGCGATTTTTATCACTGGTTTTCTGGCGACAGCTGCTTTCATAGTTTTCCCTGTGGGCCGAAATTCTTCTACTCAGCATAGTAATAATTCGTCACGATGCAAAGAGAAGGTGACCGAAGGGAAATTACGGGAGTAACATGAGTTGGCTGAATTCCAGTCCACCACGGAGGCACCGAGACACGGAGACACCCTTATGAATGTCTCTGTGGCTCTGCGCCTCTGTGGTGGATCGGAAATTCGTACAAACGCATAGAAACGGGGTCCGAATGAAGCGTCGTGTACTTCTGATTTCTGTTTTCTTACCGATATTTGCCACGTCCCTCTTCGCTCAGCTTCCAGCGGATTACTCGCGCCCGGAGCAGAGCGCACCCGGTATACCTCCTTCTAGCTACACCCCGAAGTACAAAGGCGATCCATCGCGTTCGAACTCAGAGTTCGACGCATTGGCTTATATGCGCGTCGTTATCCGTGCGGAAAAGGCCTTCAACAAGCAGTATGGACACTACGCACTGACGCTGAACGAATTGGTGCATTCCGGAAATTTCACGAAACGCATGGTCGATCCCAACCGCGGAGATTACACCGCCAGCTACAAAGGGAAAAAAGAGAGCTACACCTTGACCATGACACCGAAGACGCCGGACGCCGATCATCGATATTTCTATACCGATGACGACGGGAAAATCCGCGGTGACGAAGGCAAATCGGCCGATGCGAATTCGCCGATTCTAAAATAGCAACGGGGCCCGCCCCCGCCGCGTCACAGTTTCCCAAATGGAAAAGGCGGGCTTTTCGCCCGCCTTTAGCAGAGACAACAGATTAGCGGTGTACCCCTCCGCCGTGGAATCCGCCTCCACTGAATCCACTGCCTCCCATGCCGCCGACGCGTGTTCCGCCGCCGTGGAATCCGCCTCCCATGTGGCCATAGCCGCCTCGGTAGGTGGTTACAGCGTGATTGTGGAATCCGTGACCGATCGCAACTGGGCGATTACCGGCGACGAATGGATGATACCCACGCCCAATCACTACCGGCGCGCGCCACACCATCAGAGGGGAATAAAAGCCCCATCCAAACGGGTTGTAGAAAAATCCGCTGCCTGGTAGAAACGTGAAGCCCGCGAAATAGGGATCCCAATACCACCCCGGTCCCCACCAGCCCGGGCCATACCATCCGTTCATGTAGTAAGTTCGCGCCGCGTCGATGTTCGCATCTGACAAATACTGAGAACGCAAACTGCTCCAGCGATAAAGATCGTCATTCTGAGTAACTTCCTTCTTGTCGAATCCCTTTGCTTTCAGCTTCTGGCTGTCCAACGCAAGCTGGTGGTCTTTCTTCACCGTCATGTTGTGATCGTCGGCCGTTACGACTGCCTTGCCGTCGAACACGCGAATGTCGCCGTTCGTCGCGTCAAAAGCATAGAGTCCAGTCTTGTCGATCTTTGTGTCAGCGCCAGGTTGGCTGACGCGCAGATTGTTCTCGTGATAAATCTGGTCGACCTCGACCATCGCCTTGCCTTCGCGAACCGTTACCTCGGTGTTGATCAAGGAATTGGAATCCATCTTCACCGCACTATTACTTCCAACGCGTAGATACACACCCGGCGTCAGCAGAATTTCTGCTTTGCCATTTCCTGTCTGCAGCACGTCGCCGTTGTTCAAAGCCGCCGTGCCAACGGATTTCGAGTCAAGCGTTTGATCACCGATCGACGCCTGTCCTTCTACGTAATTGAGTGTTCCTGGTACTGCCGTATGTCTGGTGTCCGTATCACTCCATGCGGGCACAGACAGAAGCGCGGCCAGAGCAAAACTTGTAGCCACTGTTTTCCATCCCGCCAGCCTCATAAAAAGGTCCTCCTGATCCAAACTGATCCACTAACTACTTGATTAGATGAGGCGAAGAGGGACGAAGATGCAGCGTAAGCTGTTGATATTAGATGGTTTAGTGTAGATCCCGCGGCGGAGAGTATCTAGCTTACACGGAATTTGAAGCTTTGCGCCTTGGCGGTCCGATTTACAGCAATCTACCGTCGCTGGTTGTCAGCAATCGAGGGTTGTACGAGCCGCATGCCCCCAGACGGGCAGACTTGCGAGAACTCGGTATAGGAGAATTCCTGGCCATCTTTTGGATCGAAGGTCTGCAACCAGTGAATGACTTTGGAGATCGAGATCGGGAATGGAGCGACGTCATCCGGATTGAGCCAGTCCAGACGCCACGACTCGCTTGGGGGCAACACGTAATCATCTGCGCGCTTGGTCAGTGGGGCAGGCATTTCGGCTCGAAAGCTCTCCGAATCCTGACGAATCAGGCCTCCGAGATTTCCGGATTGCGAGCGAAACTGCTTTGCCGAGAGCAGATTCTTCAACGCCTCAAATTGTTCCTTCGCCATCTGTCCACGCAAATATTGAGTCGGCTTATCGGAGGTCGTACGAATCATCTGGTACTCGCCATCGCGAGTAATCGACAGGCATACGTGTCGGAGATCCCCGCGCTGCGTCGCTGCCGTACTGTCATACGCCAAACGCGCGAGTGTTTGTGCACCGGTCGGCATCTGCTGGATGTCTTGCCCACGAAGGAGTAGCGGAAGAGAGAGAATCGATAACGTCCAAAGGAATCGAGAAAGGCTTCTCATGCGGGCCTCCGGATGGCTTCACATATTGTAGGACGAAAATGACGGCAGAAGGTTAGATTCCAAGCTCAGGCTTCCGCCCGAACGTGCTCAGGGCTGATCTTCAGCTGGGGGAATTAGTTGGACCTGCAGGGACTTGCGGTCGCCATCGGAAACGTGCAGCGTAGTTCCCTGCCCGTCGAAGGTCCTGACGAAATCCGGATTGTAGTACGCCTCGCCCTCGACACTTTCCCAGGCAAAGATCGTGTAGTCTCCAGGACGGAGGCCGCGCAGGCTGAAGTGTCCAGTCTGATCACTGACAGTCTTTCGATAATGATCGACGCGGCCTCGCATCCGAGCTTCGGGTGCGGCAACTACGATCGCGTTCGCGAACGGCTCCCCCTTGCTGTTGACGACGATTCCGTCAGCCACGCCGCCATTCGCACTTGCCACCAGGTCGAGATTCAAGGTCCCACCATTCACGTTAATTCCTGCGTCGTTGACGTCGCGCCCGCCATTTGAAACGGACTTTATATACCAGCTGCCGTTAGCATCCCCATCTCCGACAATCTGAACGTAGTAGTTGCCGGCAGGAACGTCGGTCCACTGAAAGCTTCCGTCTGCCGCGACGTGTGCGATGTTCGAGAAGCTCTCGCGGAACACCTGTGCGGTGTCGCTCTCTTCTCCGGCATCCACCATCTGCAAGGTGAGGAAGATGCGTTCAGGATCGAGACGCAACTGATTCCTGCTTTCGAACCGCACATGCCCCTGCACGATAGCGCCAGCTTGTGGTGAAAGACGCAAGCCTTCAACGTTCGTTGATCCAACTTGCAGTGATTGCCGCGCAGTCATTGGCACCGCCGATCCCTCAACAGATGCCATGATCGTGTAGTTGCCGGGCGATACATCATGGAAGACAAAAGTACCGTCTTTGTGGATCTCGGCTCCTGTCATGATCACGCTGAAATCGCGCGACTGCAGCATGATGGAGGCGCTGGCACGCGGCGGCAGGTTCACTACCGACCCACGGATGCTCAAGCTGGGGCTGGGAGTCAAAGAAAAATTGGCCGGAAAATCGTCGCCCGCGTGCAATTGAACCGGCGATGCCTGGCTGCGGTCGGGGGTCCCGGGATAGTACGTGGTCTGATAGGTGCTGCTTGACGATTTGTCCTCGTGGACGGCGGCGCCAGAGGCCTCAATGAGGCTGCGGAAATCTGGCGGCGGATTGACGGAAATGTAGACGTTCCCGGCGGCGAGATTCGCGACTCGGTATTCGCCAAGATCGTTGGTGCGCTCGGCGCCCGCCTGCTCCCAGCGATTGTGGCCTCCGACAAATGTCTGACGAAACACAGTAACTTCGGCATTGGCCAGAGGGTCGCCGTCTTCGTCCGTGACGCGTCCGCGGACTACGGCTGCCGCCTGCAGCCGGATGTGAATGTCTTTGACTTCCTCCCCGGCAGTGATCGTCAGCATCCGGCCTTCGTTGCGTCCACGCTGCTTGTCGGTGTCGAGTAGCCCTGTGCGTTCGGCAAACAGGTGGTAGCGGCCGGGCATGACGTCCTCGATACGGAACGTACCGTCCGCTCCCGTCATCGCGGTGTAATCTCCCGCTTCGGCCTGATTCTCCGCAATTAGCTCGATCAGAGCCTTGTGGACGGGCATGCCGTCGGGATCGCGTGTAACCATTCCCTCAACAGTCGCGCGGGCCGGAGCCATCGGCGTAGTCTGCGCGAGCAGACCTGTGGCCACCAGCATCAGGCTAAACAGGAGGCGTGAGAAGACTTTCATGCGTGTTACAAACTCGGGCTAGAAACTCTTTGAATTATTTTAGAGCGATTACTCATGTCTGTCTCTGCGAACTCAGCGAGTCCTCAGCGTTCTCGTGGTTATAGTTTTTCTTACTGCGGAGGTTCGCCGCGAAGATCCGCCGAGTGCGCACGAAGAGCGTCTTCCGACTAGGAAATCTTCTGCGCAACCGGCGCTTTCCAGGGAAAGCAGCTTGCCTCCCACTACCCAGCAGGTCCTTTGAAATGCATAACTTACAAAGCGTACTTCGCTCGATGTTGCACAACCAATCGATTCGGAGCAATTGACGCGCCGTATCAGCCTTGGCAAAGTCATCTTGTAAGAAAATCCTTGGGTCATCGACTACCTAGATGTGAGCACAAAAGAGCTTGTGAGCACGATCGAGATTCCCGCCACCGCGTCCAAACAGGACGAGCTTTATCAGGAAGCCGCTGCGACTTACGGTGCGGCCCTGGAACGATTAGCTCGCGCCTATGAGGCGGATGCTGATCTCCGGCGCGATCTGCTCCAGGACATCCACGTTGAACTCTGGCGTAGCTTTCAAACATTCGACGGCAGATGCTCCATGCGCACTTGGATCTATCGTGTGGCTCACAACGTGGCCGCATCGCATGTCATCCGGCAACGACGCACCCGCACTGACACACTCGTCGGACTGGAGGAGTTGGAGAATCTGCCCGCCGATGCAAGCCCTGAGGCGGCAGATCGTAGTCATACGCTCGACCGGCTGCTGCGATTGATCCAGCAACTCAAGCCTCTCGATCGTCACGTGATCTTGTCATATCTCGAAGGGCTGGATGCTGCGGCGATCGGCGAAATCACCGGCCTCTCGGCCACGAACGTCGCAACAAAGGTTCACCGCATCAAGAATCTCCTCGCCCGCTGGTTTCAGCAGGGAGGGAAATCCAATGACTGAAATACTCGACAACACCGTGCAGGAACTGTGGCAGAGCCAACTCGTGGAGATGACCAAAATGTCCGTTGAAGAACTTCGCAGACGCGCCCGAAAATTTGAGCGCAAGATCCGCTGGCGAAACATTCGCGAATACGCGGCGTCGCTGATTGTAGCGGGGCTGATGGGATATTTCTATATTTCGGCGCATGATCTGGCATCGCGGGTGACCTTCGCGCTCTTCATCGCAGCGATGTTATGGATCGTGATTGCGCTGCACCGCATGGGATCCGTTCGCCGCACGCCGCTGGATGTTGACACGCTCACTACTCAGCAGTTCTACCGCGCGGAATTGGGACGCCAACTAGCCGTCGTCAAGAATGTCTGGTGGTGGTACTTAGCTCCAATGGTCCCAGGATGCATCGCGTGTACGGTTACGTACGTGATGAGACCTCACCACCCGGGACCATGGGCTGGCTTGCTGTTCATGAACGCTCTGTTCTTTGTGAGTTTCTATGCAGTCTGGAAGCTGAATGCGCGTGCTGCTCGTTGTCTTGAGCGCATGATCAACGACTTGAATGCGACTGCTCAATGAACGTGGTTCCGACGCCCTAATTAGCTGTAGAGCTTACATCTGGGAATCCGGATCCATTCTCACAGCATCCGAATGGAGGAATGCTTCGCATGATGCGCCTTTCAATGTTTTTCATCCTGACCATCGCCGCAACTTTTGCTCATGGACAAGACATTGCGGGTGACTGGCAAGGCACGCTGAACACCGACATGGGCCAACTGCGGCTCGTGCTGCACATCGCGAAGGCCGCCGACGGGAGCCTTACCGCCACTCTCGATAGCGTTGATCAAGGAGCTAACGGCATTCCAGTGAAGTCTGTAACCTTGAAGGATTCCAAACTCAACCTCGACGTCCCCGCTGTGCACGGAACTTACCAAGGCACGGTCACGCCCGACTCGAAAACCGTTACAGGCACGTGGGATCAAGGCAATCCTCTGCCGCTCGAATTCAAGCGCGCCACCGCGCCAATCAAGGCCGAGCACAAGCCTGCGAAGCCATCCGACATCGATGGCTCCTGGATGGTAACGCTCGACACTGGCATGGGAAAGCTGCGGGTGGTGTTCCACATTTCAAATACGGAAGACGGGCTGGTCGCGACCATAGACAGCCCCGACCAGGGGGCGAAAGGAATCCCGACGTCTTCAGTCACACGCAGCGGAGCGTCTCTGAAAATCGAAGCGAACGGCATAAACGGGAGCTTCGAAGGAAAGATCTCGCCAGATCTTTCCACCATCGAGGGCACGTGGACACAGAACGGTGGCACGATGCCGCTCGTCTTGAAGCGCACGAAAGATCAGGCGGAACTCGAAATCAAGCGTCCGCAGGTGCCGACCAAGCCTTATCCGTATCGCGAGGAAGAAGTCACTTACGACAACAAGGCGCAAAACGTCACACTCGCGGCGACATTTACGATTCCCCAGGGAAAAGGTCCTTTCCCAGGTGTCGTTCTGATCACGGGCTCCGGCCCGCAGGATCGCGATGAGAGCCTGCTCGGACACAAACCATTTCTGATTCTCGCCGACTATCTCACGCGCCATGGCGTTGCAGTGCTGCGCGCCGACGATCGTGGTACCGGCAAATCAACCGGAGATTTTTCAGAGGCGACAACCGCGGACCTTGCCACCGACACGGAGGCAGGCGTCGCGTATTTGAAGACGCGTCCCGAGGTGAATCAACACAAGATTGGATTGATCGGCCACAGCGAAGGCGGAGTGATTGCGCCCATGATCGCGGCCCGAAATAGTGACGTCGCCTTCATTGTGATGATGGCAGGAACCGGCGTTCCCGGCGATCAGGTATTGCCCGCGCAAGCAGAAGCCATCCAGATTGCGAATGGAACGAAGCCTGGAGAAGCCGCGAAGGACGCAGCAAAAGAACGAGAGATGCTTGCACTGGTAGAGAGCCAGAAAGATCCCGCTGCGCTGGACAAAGAACTGCGCGAAAAGATGAAGGGCGAGGTGCCAGATGCGCAAATCGGAATGCAGATCAGTCAGTCACTTCGGTATGGATGCGTTATTTCCTGACCTACGATCCGGCGACCGCGCTGCGCAAAGTAAAGTGTCCGGTTCTGGTTCTGAACGGTTCACTGGATAAGCAGGTGCTACCACGTCAGAATCTGCCTGCAATTCGCAAGGCTCTTGGAGAAGCCGGCAACAAGCATTTCGAGATCGATGAACTCCTGGGACTCAATCACTTGTTCCAAACTGCAAAAACCGGATCTCCGGCAGAGTACGCTCAGATTGAAGAAACGATGTCGCCGGTCACGCTGGAAAAGATCTCAAGTTGGATCCTTAAGGAGTGAGCTTGCCATCCGCGGGCAAATTGAAAAATGACAGCACTGCAGATTAGCTTGGTTGCAGTGCTGCCGCGAATGACGGTTTTTCATAGAACGGGTTGGATCAGCACGGCCAGTTCCTCACCGGACCCGACTTGCGCCCTGAGTTCCTTCTCTTTGCTACTAACCGGCAGATCGTAGACCTCGTTGCTCGAGAACACCACTTTGTTCAGGAATGTTTTCTGTCCATAGCGAGTGAACACGAGATATGGTTGGCCATTGAGGCTGCGAACATCACCGCCTGGTAGAAGAATGACAAAATTCGCCTTCCGCTCTGAGTCAACGAACGAAGCGAAGGATGCGCCGGGTCGTTCGATCCGATAATGACCGGACTGCAGCGTTGCCTTGCCCAACACGAAGTTGAATGGAACATCAACCGTCATGTGCTCCTGCGCGAGCGCCGGACTGACAGCCAGCGCCGCGCTAAATACAGCCCCGACAGCGAGCATCAAATATTTTCTGAGATTCCGCATAACTTCCTTCTTTCTGTAAGTGAGTTGCACGATCGCTCGTGATTGCGCGCTATTGCTTCCGGCTTTGACGACTGCACACACGCGTACATTGCCGAATGTAAGTACCAATCCGGATAAGTAAACTTTTTATTTAGCGCGTTAGTGGATTCGATTCAGGTCTACGAGCTTCGATTCCTGAAGCTTGTAAAGAGATTGTCAAACAGTCAGCGCATTACGTCTTCGGAGAGACAGAAACAATCGAGCAGTGTTTTTCATTGGGAAGAATGACAGAGCACGATGATCGCTCGGCCGACAATAAAGACATTGCGATTCATCGGCATCCATCTTCCGGACATTCATCCTTGCGGTATTCGTCCACGTATATCGTCCACGGTGGATCGCCGAGTGCATCTCTATACAAACCGGTTTTGAAGTAAACCAAGCCGTGCTCCGGATATCCGTGCGCTGGTTGAAAAGTCGTCGGGCCGCGATACTGCACGATGGTGTTTCCGTTTAGCGTTGCATCGATGGTTCCATTCGACGTCGGATCAAATCGCGTGACGAAGCGGAAGTCAAGCCAACGGCCACGAGTGTCCTCTTGGCCCTCGTAGAGCAACTCTGTTCCCTTCTCATCTTTGCGGTTCACCTTGACGCGTCCGGCATCGTAGCGAATTGCGAGGATGGGGTAATCAGGACGGCACCGGCGCGCTTCACAGAGTTGACGCCACTGTGCGAGCACCAGACGCTCCCTCGTTACAGGAAAATCCTTTGGGAGATACAAACTGAAGGAATAGGCATAAACGTGTCCGGTATGCGAGTACAACCACCAGGACTCCATCAACTCGTCGCGTTCTGTGGCGACGCCAGTATCGCTGGCGGCCTCGTAGCGATCGCCGTTCCGGACCGTAATCGCCAATGCCTGGTGGCCAGAACGAACGAATTCCTCTTCCGGTACCACCGCGCCCTTCACGAAGCGGCCACGCGACCAATGCATCCAGCTTAGATTCGAAGATTCGAATCCGTCGTAGACATGGATTGGAATTACGCGCCAGCCAAGAACAAGAACGATTGCGAGAAGAACGACGGCAGCAGCCGATTTTAAGAGACGCTTCATCGCATCTTCAGGCGGAGATTTCTAGCTGTCCTTGCGGTACAGGAGATTCTTCATAGCCTCGCGGCGCGCAGCGTTCGCACCCTTGTCGGTTTTTAGCGGGTCGGCAGATTTTTCGGAGTCAGCTTCTTCTTCGCTGCACGACGGGCAACGATTGGCGAAGCCAGGCTTCCCAGGCCTGAGCTCAAACTCTTCACCACACATAACACACGTTTTGATTGGATAAGCCATGACGTAAAGCAAATACCTCTACGTCCTCTGTGATCTCTGTGGCTCTGATCGCATGTTTTCTCACCCCAGAGGACACAGAGGATCACAGGGTAAATCTAATTCAGGAAATATTGTCGGTACAACGTATCGCGCTGTGCAGGGCGAAATCCTGCGTCGCGAATGATTCTTCGCAGCTCTTCTTCTGTCGTGCAGTTCGAAACACCAGCGGCCTTTACAACATTCTCTTCAAGCATCACAGACCCGACGTCATTTCCGCCAAAGCGCAGCCCCATCTGACAGACTTTTAATCCTTGCGTGACCCAGCTTGATTGCACGTTGAGAAAATTTGAGAGATACAGACGCGAGATGGCCAGCACTTTTAGATATTCAACCGCAGTCGCCTCATCCCAGTGGCGTCCGCCGAGCGCAGTGTTCGCCGGCTGGAAGCTCCACGGTATGAATGCAGTAAATCCGCCCGTCTCTTCCTGCAAATCATAAAGCCGCTGGAAGTGATTGATGCGGTGCTCGTACTTCTCTCCCACGCCAAACATCATGGTCGCGGTCGTGCGCATGCCGATTTGATGAGCTGTGCGATGTACGTTGAGCCAGTCGTCAGTCAGGCATTTCAACCGCGCGATCTTGTACCTCACCTCATCATCGAGAATCTCCGCCCCACCGCCGGGGATCGAATCCAGTCCCGCATCCTGCAGGCGCAAAATCGTGTCTCGGATTGAAAGCCCGCTGTATTCGGCAGTCGCAATGATTTCCGACGCCGAGTAGCAATGCAGGTGTACTTTCGGGAATCGCTGCTTGATGCCACGCAGCATCTTCTCGTGCCAGTCGATCTTCAGGTCAGGATGCAGACCTCCCTGCATCAGCACGCCTGTGCCTCCGAGTTCGACGGTTTCGCGAATCTTTTCGTAAATCGTATCGAACTCGAGGATGTAGCCTTCCTTCGCGGCGGGGCCTTTTAGCGGACGATAAAACGCGCAGAAGGTGCAGTACTCGGTGCAATAGTTCGTATAGTTGATGTTGCGGTCGATGATGTAAGTGACGACGCCTTCCGGATGCAGCTTTCGCCGCACCGCATCGGCTTCCATCCCGATGCCGATCAGGTCATCGGACTCGAACATCTCTAATGCTTGCGGTTTGGTGAGGGACATAAGAGTTCCACAGAACACTTAATTTTAACGGAGGGAGCGAAAACGTACCAATCGAAGGCCGAGCACATCGATGCCATGGAAGGCACGCGAAAAGAAACTGGTTCGCAAGAAGCTAGGACTGAAGATTTTGTAGATACGGTGAGTTACCGCGCCTCGAATCATCGCTGCTCGATGTCTTTTTCCTTTGGGCTGCGAGACGTTTCATTTCCTGGGTAATCTCTCTGCGGCGTTTGATGTGGGTTAAGCTTTTTGAGCCAGATTTCTTAAGGACGGCCAATTCCTGTAGAAGAAGCATCATGCTTTCAGATTCTTCGTTCACCCCATTGCCCATGACGCACGCTCCGATTGCTCAAGGTGAGGGCGACTCTCGCTGTGAAGGCGAGAGCCTCCCTTGCATCGCTTTACTACTGACTTGACCAGCATGATCCCGCCGGCTAAATCAATTTCTTACCTACTTCGTCGAAGTCGCTCTCTGATTCTTTACTTCGAGTTCATTCACGACTTGCTTTACGTTAGGCACCTGTTGCGCGAGTTTCTCCATATTCGCGCGTTGGCCTTGAGATGGAACGTTTCCCTTTAGCGTGACCACGCCATTGTTTACGTCGTAGTGCACTGCCCGATTCATCTTGTGTTCTACAAGCATAGCTTCCAGGTTCTTGTCGATGCCGGAATCAAGTTCCGAGTCGACTTTCTTAGCAGTACTTTCGTCGCCTTTTGGGCGGACCCCAATTTCGTCCGCTACCACCGCTGATCCAGCTTGCGATTTGGCAATGGACTCTGCACGGCCTTTGTCCTCGTCCGTCGGAACGGTTCCGCTCAGTGTCACGACGTTCTTGTCGCGATCCTGACTGACACTGACATCGTTCAATCCAGCACTGTTCAGCGCGTTCTTCACGTTATCGGTCACATCAGGAGCTTTCGTATTTGTCGAGCAGGCAAACGTGGCAGCAAGCGCCAGGGCAATCAATATGCTATTCAGTGATTTCATATCTAGTTCGTTCTTCCCCTTTTCCAGCGGGGCTTTAAAAGCACCCCGACCGGCTAATCCGAGCGCAATTGCCATATTGAAGGGAAGCACCGCGATTGAACTATCAATTGGAGTATGTAGAACGCGACGGGTCCTCAAGTAAGAGAAACCGGGATGAAGCAGAGGACGTTACCTGAGAAAGCACCGTGGATCACCTGAGCACTCAGCCGGTCACTACAGACAATTCTGGACACTTCGATTCGCACACGCCAGCCGTCGAAACGAATTGAAACTTGCGCAGGCGATCGAAAGGCAATTGTCTAAGACAGTTCCCTCACCCAGATGTTCCGGAAGCTGAGCGGTTCGCTTTTGTCGCCATGAGCCTGGAGCTTGATGGGGGCTCCGTCGAACTTCTTGTAGAACGGCTGGCCGATGTAGCGTGTCTCGCCTTTCAACTCGAAATGATTGTCGACAAGCACGCCATTCAAAAACGCGGTCGCGTACGCTGGAGTCTTGAGGGAGCCGTCGTCGTTAAAGGTTGGCGCGGTCCACACGACGTCGTAAACTTCCCACTCTCCCGGTTTGCGCATCGGATTCGCCAAGGGAATGGATTGCTTGTAGATACTACCCACCATGCCGTTGACGTACGTCTTGTTGTTGTAGGAATCGAGCACTTGCAGCTCGTATCCCGCGTCCCCCGGGCCTGTGGATGCGAGGAACAACCCGCTATTGCCGCGCAGTTGTCCCGATCCCGTGATGTTCTCCGGCACCTTCCACTCCATGTGGAACTGGTAATTGTGAAACATGCGCTTAGTCTCGATGTTCCCTGTGCCCTTCTCCACAGTCATCACGCCATTGGAAACGTTCCATTTGGCGGGCTGGTTACGATCCTGTGCCGAGACCCACTCGTCGAGATTCTTGCCGTCGAACAAAACGATGGCATCCGACGGGGGCGCACCGCACGTTGCACCTGGTGTTACTACCTTCGGTTCAGGCTGCCAGACTTCGGTGTCTTCGGGCTTCGCTCCAGTTTGTTGTTGAGTGTAAAGAAACGAATTCATAACAAGAACAGCGGCGACTCCGACGATTCTCGACAATTGGATCCGCATAATGCACAAGAGAATAACACCGAACTGAAACAACATTTGTACTGAATTCCGAAAATCTTGCTAACATCGTCCTTCTCTTTGGAGGCCATCCGATGCTCACTCGCCGCAGCTTCATTGTCACCACTGGAATGACTGCTCTCGCATCCACTCGCGTCTTTGGCGCGAACGACACGCTTCGCCTCGGAGTCATTGGCGCCGGGCAGCGCATGAAAGGCCTGCTCGATTCCGCTTCTAAGGCCGCTCCTTACCAGATCGTTGCCGTCAGCGATGTCTATGGGCCGCATCGCGATGCAATTAAAGAACGCTCGAACGGCGAGGCCACAACGCATCTGGACTATCGCGAAGTCCTCGACAAGAACATCGACGCCGTGATCATCGCGACTCCAGATCACTGGCATGTTCCGATCGCGGTCGACGCAATCAAAGCGGGCAAGGATATTTACCTCGAAAAGCCGGTCACACATACGATCGACGAAGGCGCCGTTCTGACGAAAGCGGTACGTGGCAGCAAGCAGATCCTGCAGTGCGGAATGCAGCAGCGCAGTTGGACCCATTTCCGCGATGCGGTCGAGCTTATTCAAGCCGGAAGCATCGGACGCGTGGTGCAGGTTCGCACTTATTGGTGGCAGAATTACTCGCGAAGCTGGGCGATGAAGCCGATCGATCAGCAAGCACTCGATTGGAAGGCCTGGCTCGGATCTGCACCCGCGCAGCCCTTCAGCGACGAAAAATTCGCGCACTGGCGCTGGTTCTGGAACTTCGGCGGCGGTGCGATGACCGATCTCTTCACCCACTGGATCGACGTCGTGCACTGGGCGATGAAGGCCGACCAGCCACGCAACGCTTTCATGCTCGGCGACAAATATGTCTTCGAGCAGTGGGACTGCCCCGACACCATCCAGGCCGCATTCCGCTATCCCGGCTTCGATGTTGTGTACGAAGGGATGATGAACTCCTCTATCGACGATGGAGGCCTCGAGTTCCGTGGAACGGACGCCACCCTGAAGATTGATCGTGGAGGATTCACCGTTTATCGCGAAGGCGTGCAGCACGATCAGAATCCGGTGATGAGCGACCACAGCTATCGTGACGGAACCATCGACCACATGCTGAATTTCTTCGAATGCGTGAAGAGTCGCAAGGAACCGAATGCACCGGTAGAGACCGGAGTCGCCGCCGCCCGGGCTGGGCATATTGGCAACCTGGCCTTCAGCAAGGGTGAGCAGGTGTCATGGCCGGCAAAAGCATAGTCACCTCAACGGCTGGATCGAGGATAGGCGCAGCTGATTCCCAATAATTATCGGGGATCACTGCTCCGTTGTAGAATCGTCCCACTCCGTAAATCAACTCAGTCCCAGGAATTGGCGTGCAAACAACCAAGGGTCTGTCTCGCGGATTCGCGCTGTGGTTCTCCACCGTGCTCAGCTTTCTTCTCTGCTGTTCATTCGCGAATGCGGCTGAAAAATCGGCAGCACAAAAGGCTGCGGCAATCAAAGAGGGCTCATCGCTGTTTCGTGCGGGTTGCTCTCCATGTCATGGCCTAAATGCCCGCGGGGGCGGACGCGGCCCCGACCTGACTGCTGGCCGCTGGACTCATGGGGCCGGCGATGCCGAGATCTTTCGCACGATCACTCAGGGCGTGCCCGGGACGGAGATGCCTGCTAATGGGTTCGAAGATTCCGAGACATGGGCCATCATCGCCTACATTCGCTCGCTGGCGCCGCCGAAGGTCTCCGCGCTTATGGGTGATCCGCAAGAAGGCAAGACGATGTTTTTCGGATCTGCCGGCTGCTCGGAATGCCACATGGTCTACGGCACCGGGGGTGTCCTTGGGCCCGACTTATCGCGCGTCGGGGCGGCGCGCTCGGCTGCCTATCTGATCGATTCGATCCGACAGCCGGACAAAGATTTGAGCAGCGGGAATGTCGATCCGAACAACCATTATGGCCTCCCTTTGGTATACGACGCTGTGACCGTCGTGACGTCCGACGGAACAAAGATCACCGGGATCGCAAAGAATGAAGACACGTATTCACTGCAACTCATCTCGACCGATCAGAAATTACATCTGTTCCTGAAGAAGGATCTGCAGCAGGAGTCGCACGAGCATCGATCGCTCATGCCACCGTATTCAGAGGACGCAATTGATTCGAAGCAGTTGCGGGATCTTGTCGCCTATCTTCAAACGCTGCGTGGCGATAGCTCTTCGCCACAAACCAGCGGATCTACCGCCCCACCGACTGAGACCAGCAGGAAGAAGGAGGCACAATGAAAAGGCTGTTCCTGCTGATTCTGGTTGCGAGCTGCGCGATGGGTGAGGCTCAGGTCACTTCCGGACGCCTTCTCAGTGCAGAAAAAGAACCGCAAAACTGGCTGACCTACTCCGGACGCTACTCGGGATGGCGCTACAGCACGCTCTCTCAGATCAATGCAAGCAACGCCGCTCATCTCTCAATGCAGTGGACGTTTCAGGTGGGTGATCTCGGGCAGTTCGAAACGACGCCTCTGGTCGTTGACGGAGTGCTCTATGGAAGCGGGCAGAACAACCGGGCTTTTGCCGTTGATGCACGCACCGGACGCGCGATCTGGCGCTATCAGCGCAACCTTCCCGACAAATTGCAACCTTGCTGCGGCATGGTGAATCGCGGCATGGCGATTCTCGGTAATCGCCTGTTCATGGCGACGCTTGATGCCCATGTGATCGCTCTCGACACCAAGACCGGCAACTTGTTGTGGGACGTAACCGCCGCCGATTATCGCAAGGCGTACACGTTCACTGTCGCTCCACTCGCGGTAAAGAATGAAATCATCGTCGGCGTTTCCGGGGGAGAATATGGCGTTCGCGGCTTCATCGACGCATACGACGCCGCCACGGGCAAGCGTCTCTGGCGATTCGAGACAGTTCCTGGCCCAAGCGATCCCGGTCACGAAACGTGGAAGGGAGACTCTTGGAAGGTTGGGGGCGCACCTGCATGGATAACCGGAAGCTATGATCCGGAATTGAATCTTGTTTATTGGCCGACCGGCAATCCCTCGCCTAGCAATTACGGCGGCGAGCGCGGCGGCGACAATCTCTACTCGAATTGCATGCTGGCGCTCGACGCAGATACTGGAAAATTGAAATGGTATTTCCAGTTCACGCCGCATGACCTCTACGACTACGACGCGACGCAGGTCCCAATATTGCTCGATGCCGAATGGCAAGGTCGTCCCCGCAAGCTTCTCGTCCAAGCAAACCGCAACGGATTCTTTTATGTCCTCGATCGCACCGATGGAAAATTCCTCGCTGCCAAATCTTTTGGCAATGTGACATGGGCAACTGGAATCGGCGCGAATGGCCAGCCCATCGTCAATACGAGCCTCAAGAAGAATCCGGAGGGAACTCGCGTCTGTCCCGGCGCTCTGGGACTCACTAACTGGTACGCACCCTCATATAGCCCAGACACCGGGCTGGTCTATATTGCAACCTCCACTGAGTGCGACTTGTTCACAAGCGCTCCTCAACCATATCGTGCCGGGCATGATTTTCTCGGTAGTGTGTACGTCCCAGATCCAGTGGAGCGGCCCACTGGAGCATTGAAGGCTCTTGACGCTCTCACCGGAACCGAGAAGTGGTCCTTCCCTTACTTCAGCAATCCGAATGGAGGCGAGCTATCGACAGCCGGCGGCGTCGTGTTCGGAGGCGACTCTGACGGAAACTTCATTGCTCTCGATGCAAAGAGTGGACACGATCTCTGGCATGTGCAACTCGGCGCCGCGATTTACTCAACCGCGGTTACGTTCCAGGTGGATGGCAGGCAGTACGTGGTAATCCCGGCAGGTTCTGGCCTGTTCGCCTTCGCCGTGCAGTAGCTTCCAGCGGTGTTCTAGGGAAATCGGGCTCTACCGGTCGACGTTCGCAACTCGTTGATTTCCCGCCTTAGCGAGTGGTTAGGTGAAAACCATGAATATGTGGGAAAGCACTATGCTTCAGAAGTAGCGCGCCACTATGTACGCTGATCTGCCGGCGATGCATTGGTAAATCTCCCGATTCTTCCTTTACATATACTGATGAATCTTCTCACCTAGCCTGGCCGTAAGCCTCAACGGAAGAGATCGCCAGCCTCGCCGCAGAAACGATACAAACGGCGATGCCTTTGATTCCGCGCCCCCAGCCGCTCCCGGATAGTAGTAACGGTAAAGCGGCCGGGCCTCCGTTCCCCACTTGCCCTTGAATTGCGCCAGGCCTTGATGATTCGTAGCCTCGCCAAACTCATACCAGCGATAACCGCTCTTACATGATTCGCGGATCGATTCCAACTGAATGATGTCGTGTGGGTGCAGGTGGAGATCGCGATGCGAGCAGCCGGTAAAAGCATAGAAAACAGTTTGCCCAAAGCGGAGAAAAATGGAACCGGCCACCATCCGCGTGCGTCCGTTTTCGGCACATTCGGCGATCAAAAGCTTCATCTGTCCGTGGGGATGAAGCGACGACCAGAGATCGACAAAGAAGCGTTCCGGCCTCGGCGGAAATGAGTGTTGGCGCATCGTATCCAGATACAGTCGATACCAATCTCTTATATCGATCTCTGATACGGCCTCACGCACACGCAGCCCTAGTTTGACAGCTTTGTTCACCGCCCACTGAACGCGATGCTGCCTCTTGGCATTTCCAAAGCGCAGACGCTTACATTCTTCACACGGGCCGCACTCCCGCGGAAGGCGCACGTTTTCGCAGAATTCTTCCCAGCCCGGCAATTCGATTTCAGCAGGAAGTTGCTCGACGTAGGTAGCTCCCCAAGGAACGCAGATCAATTCTGGCACAAGCAGGCTCAAACCACCTTCATACGACTTGATCTCGAGTTGCAATCCAGGTCTGCCGCGGGCCAGTCCGATCGCCTGCCGGAGAATGGCAGTCATGGATTCATCATCGACGGCTAGTGGACCAGTCACCGGCGTTCGGGGTGACGAGGAATACCTCGCTCTTGTTGACCTTCTCCCAACCCTCAGTGGCAGGCCTTTGCTGTAGAAGAGCGGCAGGATTGCCCGCAACCGGCCGACTTCGTCTTCGCAAGCCAGCCCAACGCATCTCTGCCCGTATTCGCGCTCCAACACTGCAAGCCAGTTGGGATGGTGATAGATGAGCGCTCGGGGATGGCGGCAAACGAAGTCAGACCACCGCTGATCGCGGTAGATATTGACTTCGACCGCGCGCAACGTAGAAGTGGAGACCATGTCGCTCAGATGCCAGATATTTATCAGGTCTCGAAGAACTTAGCCATTCTTATATTCTCCCGCGGCGATCAGCGTGATTGACAGTCTTTCCGACCTTACCTAGACTGCTGGGTACGTCGTTCGAACGGTCGCATGAAACGAGGTTGAAATGGGCTGGCTGCAAAATAAGTTCGAAAAGAACTTCATGATCTCGACGGTTGACTACGTTTTCAATTGGGCCCGCAAGTCGGCGGTGTGGCCGATGACCTTCGGCCTGGCCTGCTGCGCGATCGAGATGATTGCCTCTTCGACCGCGCGCTTCGACATCGCACGCTTCGGCTCCGAAGTATTCCGCCCAAGTCCGCGACAGAGCGATCTCATGATCGTTGCCGGTACCGTAACACTTAAGATGGCGCCCGTCGTGAAGCGCATCTATGACCAGATGCCCGACCCCAAGTGGGTCATCTCCATGGGAGCTTGCTCGTCCGTTGGCGGCCCTTTTAATACGTACGCCGTGTTGCAAGGCGTTGACAAGATCGTTCCGGTGGATGTGTATGTCACCGGCTGCCCGCCACGTCCGGAAAACCTGTTCTACGCCCTCCTCAAGCTGCAAGATAAGATCGACACCATGACGCTGGCCAGGAAGCCCACAGAAGTTAGGCTTGATCCGAACATGGTTGAGAATTTCAAGCGTCAGGTGATGATCGCACAGACGCTGCAACCGAAATAGCTGTCAGCTTTCAGCTATCAGCCGTCAGCAAATAAAGTCCGCTTTCAGGAGTCGCCTTCGGGTCCGATTTGACCTATGGGTAATTTCGTCAAACTCACCGATCAATCCCAACTGCCTGCAGAGAACGAAGCGAAAGAATTCAAGTGCGGCGACAAAGAAGTCTGCGTCGCCAACGTGAACGGAACCTACTCAGCAATGGACAATATCTGCCTCCATCGCGGAGGCCCGCTCGGCCAAGGGATGATCGCGAATGGCAAACTCATCTGTCCTTGGCACGCCTGGGCGTGGGATCCCCAGACCGGACAGTCCTCGCATGATCGGAACGTGAAGCTTGCCGTCTATCCGCTCAAGATTGAGAACGGCGACGTGATGATCGAGATCGCCGACGCTTCAGCTCAATCTTCACCGGGTCAGCCTTGAATAGCGGTCGCGGCGAAATGAGGAGCGTCTCGTCTGCCATCATTTTGAGGACTTGATAAACCTCATCCGCGCTTCGGCCATTGATCGCGAGCGCGTCGAACGTCTCAAAGCTCGTGAGCATGTGCAGTTTGTCCAACACTAATTGCTCGCGGATCTTGATGAAAAGATACGAAACGGAATACTGATCGACGAGCACACTTAGCGCCTTTCGGCGGCGTTCGTTACGCTCTCGCAGCCCGCGCCCGACCTCAGGATCGATCACTCCCAAAGCATGTAGCCTGCGAATCACAACGCGCTCCGAATCCCAGAACTGCACGAAGATTTCCATGAACTGATGTATCTTCTGCAACGCGACGTTGCCATAGCGAAACACGTCCCGAATACGCTGCAGATGTCCGCTCCTCGCGATGGTGTCGTACAGGGCTTCGAGAAGTCCGGCCTTGGAGCCGAACTGATAGTAGACAGTGAGGCGAGACACGTCAGCGGCCTTCGCGACGGCGTCGACCGTAAATTCGCGGAAATCGTCTGCCAAAAGGAGTTTTCGCGCCGCCTGCAGGATCCGGCTGCGGGTCTGGTCCGCGGCAGCTTGCCGCCGCTCCATTTTGTAATGGCGTGGGCTCAACTTCGCTTCTTATTTCATCATACAGATTGTATAATTAATTGCAAGTAAACGAGGTAAGCAGTATGGCTGTATCGAAAAGTGCCCGACGGATCGTCTGGATTGGAGTCTCTCTTCTGATTTTCATCGGAGTAGCGGTTGTTGCCCGGCGAACTATCGTGCTGATCGCGCGAATGAGAGAGCGGCCACCACGATGTATGCAATCGTATTCCTGATTTGCATCAGCAAGGCCTACCTGCTGGCGATGACGCGAAAGATTTCTCGCCATCGCGAGTGGATGATTCGCGCCTATGCGGTTGGACTGGGAGTCGCGACCACGCGGCCCATTGTGGGAGCGTTCTTCGCCTTCCGCAGACTTACGCCGCACGAATTCTTCGGAATCGCCTTCTGGCTGGGGTTCACAACCACGTTCATGATCGCAGAGGCGTGGATCGACTACACACGCTGGCACGATCATTACGTGGAGATACAGTCACTCGACTCCGCCATCGCGGGACGGACGAAGGCGTCCCCGTCGCCACACGTGCATGAGTTAGCCGAGGTACCGCAGGAATTTGCTGGCCCCATCGAATTCCGGGAAGACCGTTGCCAGATTCTTGTTGCCCATGTGATCTGTCACTGCCTCCCCGAGGACTTGGCGGAAGTCCGTGGTTAACGCGAGGTCGCGACCTTCGTACAACTGCGATTGATCCAGACCGGGCCAACGTCCATAGACCCTGCCACCTTTGACCGGACCTCCAAGGACGAACATCACATTGGCGTGTCCGTGATCAGTTCCGCGATTGCCGTTCTCGCGCGCGGTGCGGCCGAACTCCGACATCGTCACAACGACTGTGTCTTCCCCGAGATCACCCAGATCGGTCCAGAATGCAGCAAGCGATTGCGAGAAGTCTCTCAGCACATTGGATAACTGTCCCTCAACTGCGCCCTCGTTCACGTGATGGTCCCATCCGCCGATGTCTGCGAAAGCGACTTGCACACCAAGGTTCGCTTTGATGAGTTGAGCAAGCTGGCGCAGGCTGTCGCCAAAGTGCCCGCGAGGATAGTATGCGCCCGGAGCAGGCGTGTACTTTGCGGGATCTGCAGCCCGCAGCATCTTCATCGCATCGAACGTCTCTTCACCGGTACCGTGCAACACGCTGTCGGAGGAGTGATCGTACATAGCTTCAAATGCGCTGGCTGCGCGCGACGCACGCGGATTTCTACCTCCGATCGAGAAATCGTTGATGTTGCTCATCGCCACAGCAGGCTCCGAGCCGCTCAAAATGCGGGGCACCGAAGGTCCGAGTGCGATGGCTCGGAAAGGCGAAACCTGCGGCGTGGCGGAAAGATCCCTTAATGAGCGGTTAAGCCAACCATCTTCTGTAGCCCGCAAGCCGGGTGTGCCAGTCTCCATGAAGTCTTGCGCATCAAAGTGCGAACGGGTGGCGTCCGGAGAACCGGCGGCGTGGACGATAGCCAAATGACGCCCCTGCCAGAGAGACTGAAATGCAGCCATCGACGGGTGCAAACCAAAGAATCCGTCCAGATCGATGACCGATTTCCTGGGAATGTTGATGCTGGGCCGCATGGCGTAGTACTGTGACTCGCCGTGCGGAACCACAATACTGAGACCGTCGGCCGCGCCACGTTGAAAAATCACGACGAGCCGCTTCGTCCGGGCGCCATTCTCAGCGGTACCAAAAGCGGCGCGCGTAAGAAAGTTGGGTAATGCGGCAGTTCCTACCACGGCCAACGCGCCATTGCGAAGAAAGATGCGACGGGTGATCGACATAAACAAGCTCCCAGCTTCTGGCTGCCAGCTTCTAGCTAGTCGCTAGGAGCTAGAAGCCATTAGCTATCTTCTTTGAAACTCCGGCGAGCCCAGCAGAAGACCCGCCATTGTGCTCACGCCTGAGGGCTTAGGTTGTGAGCTATTCCCTTCGCCACTCTTCTTTTCGGGCTCCGCTAACTGTGCCAGGATCGAATCGTGCGTCTGCTTCGATACGTCGGCGGCCACCAACTTCGCCTCCATCGTTGAAAGAGTTGCATTCGCATCACCCTGGGCAGAGGCCGCTCCTTCCGCCAACTGGCTGGCATCTACATTCACCCCGCGCACTTTCCCCGAGGTCAGCGCCAGTGCAAAATTCATGCGCGTCAACAGCGCCGACGAACTGACCCATTTGTCCGCCTTCATCGGATAACCAGTTGGAGGCTGCGAACCATAAAGAGGCATTCCCATCTTGTTCAGCTGCCGCACGAGAAACAGACCGTCCTGGACCTCCGCCCCGGTTGCGCGAACCGCTGAAGCAACGAATTCAAGTGGAGTTTTAACCTTGGCCCGATAGGCTTGTTCAGACCAGAACTCCGGCGAATGGAACAACGTGATCAGCACCTCGCGGATGTCGCCCTTCTTCTTCTCGAACGTCGCGGCCATGCGATCGACTAACGCCGGCGGCGGATCGTCAGACACGAAGCGTTGCGCCAGCTTCAGCGAGATGAAATGTGCCGTCTGAGGATTGGTTGCCAGCATGTGCAGCACTTCCTTGCCCTCATCTTCGCCTTTGGCCTTAATCTTGTGACCGAGCACGAATTTTGGCCCGGGCTCATGCATAGCCGGGTCATATCGGAATGACGCGCCGTCGCGCAGTTTTTCGATGGTCCAGCCGGTGAAGACCTTGGCTACCTCGGTCACATCGCGCTGCGTATATCCGCCATTCACGCTGAGGGTGTGCAACTCCAGCAACTCGCGCCCGTAGTTTTCGTTCAATCCGCTATTGCGCTTCTGCTTGGGGCGTACCACATGCGGCCTGCCGTAGGGTCCATATCGCACCTCCGGCCTGCCTTCCGCCTGCATTGAATTCGGTCCAACGCTCATCCAGTTGTCGAGATAGAAGAGCATCGCCGGGCTCTTGGCAGTTGCAAGCAGCAGATCCTCGAATTTTCCCAGCGCGTGAGGACGAATGGCTTCTTGCTCGTAGTTATTGATCAGGAGTCGTTCGGGCCCTTTTCCGATGAACACGTTGAAGTGGTTGAACCAGAAGTCAGTCATCACTTCTTCCAACTGCCGCTCGCTGTAGATGGTGCGCAGCAGCTTGCCCTGATTCAATTCTTCGGTGATGACGGTTTGCGGATTGTTCAGCGCCATCAGCGTTTCTCGTTGCCGGACATCCATTCCGTCGAGAAATTCCAGCCCTCCGCCACCGCCGCGAAATGATTCGCCCACCGAGAGTTTCTGCTCGGTCGACATCGCCATCACTTTCCTGTAACGCTCATCGGGAGGCAAATCGATCAGGCTTTGAGCCCCGAGATCGGCATAGAGGCGCTCTTCGCGGCGCTTCGCTTCGGCTTCTTCTTCTGGAGTCAATTTCGCCTTCGAGGGGGCGGATGAGGAGATGTCCTCGGAAGAATTCGTGTCAGCAACCGCTTTGTTGCCGGGTGTCTGTTTCGCGGGAGCCGCCATGTCACCGATGTCAGGAGGCATCGCGTCCGGGCTTGCTGCGGCCTCTGCAGCGAGTTCCTCCGCAGTCTTGGCACTGTCGCTGGCGGTTGGCTCTTGTTGCGCACCTGGTTCTGGCTGAGCAGGAGGCGCCATCGCGGCAGGTTGTTGCTCCGGCTTGCTCTCATGTTTTTGCTGCAGCCGGGCGATCTGTACTTCGTAAATTGCACGGCGCGCCGGATCGGACGGCATCGAACGCTTTCCGTCCATGACCTGTCGGATGACTTGATTGTCAGGGAAATTCTCAACCAGTTCTTTTGAGTTCATCCGCAGCGTGCGAAGCGGTGCGAGTCGCGCCTGAAGCGCATCGTCTGAAATCTTTTCCGGATGCAGTTGTGAATCGATCCAGCGGTCCACGCCCATAGCCATGACCTTCTGCACGTCGCCAGGACGCGGCCCAAACGTCAACCGATTCAAAGCATGCACGGCGCGCTTTTGCTCGTTGAAGGCAGCGTCGGTTTTCGAGTCGTTTTTATTGGCTCGCAAGAACGGAACTGAGCCAGCGAGGCTCAAACAGAGAGCAACGACGCCCAGTCTGGCAATGCTTGATTTCATGAGGACTCCCACGAGAAGAATGCTTCTATTATGAACCCGAACCGTGGGAAAAGTTGCTGGCGAGAAGCGCGGTATAGCTCTTGTAAGTTATTCTGCCGCAGCAACTTGGCTTACACCTTTCAGCGCAATGCATTTCGGCGAGTAGCTGTTTCCGCCGGGTAGGATACCGCAGGGCCGTTGAGTACTGAACGTGAATGGAATGCCGGTTTACGTCAGGTACGCTTTGCCGCGTGAGACTTTGTACTGCAGCGTTGCGGCCAGATGATCGATGTCCGCAGCCGCGATGTTCACGGATGTATTCTCGAGTAGTGGCACACGGCTGCTGCCTACCGCTTCGCGCCGCACCTGAATCAGCAGTGCCTGCACGACATTCGGGTCGAGTTTCTCCGGAGCCATCCGGACCAGATCGCTAAGCGCATTACCCACAGACATCGGTGCGCGGTATGGGCGCGTACTTGTCATCGCATCAAAAGAATCGGCGACACCAATGATCCGGACCTGCACGGGCACCTCAGACTCGGCAAGATGGTCGGGATAGCCCGATCCGTCGCTGCGCTCGTGATGCCAGCGCACAGCCTCGGGAATCTTGGGCCAGGGGAATTGGACACTACTCACGATCTGATGGCCAACGGTTGTGTGGTCGGCCATCTCGCGGAATTCATCGGGGTCCAGAGCGCCTGCCTTCCCGAACAGACGCCGGTCGACGGCGACCTTGCCGATATCATGCAAGTAGCCGGCGCTCCGTAGCGCAGCAACTTCGCTGGGATCCATGCCCAGAGCATCTCCGATAGCCGCAGCATAACGCCCAACACGCAGGGAATGGCCATGAATATTCACGTGCTTTACGTCAATCGCAGTGGCAAAGGCCTCAAGCGCGTTGTCGTAAAAACCATGCAGCGAAGCCATCAGGCGCAGGTTTTCGGTCACCCGCTGGGCGATGTTTTGCGTCAGCGCGTGGTTCTGCACCGCGAGAGCGACGTAACTGCACAGCAACTCGAGGGCGTCAAGTTCGTTGTCTTCGTAGAGGGCCTCACCTGGCCGTCGGCCCAGAGCGATCACGCCCGCCAGACGTCCTCCGGCTTTCAGTGGAGCCAGGCACTTGAACAACTCCGGCGCGACATTTCCGTTCGAGCTGAGAAATACTGAATATGTTGAGGCGTTGAGGACAATGGGGCCACGCGCTGCGGTGAGAGCATGGACGTGTTTGGGGAGAAGCGGGATGAACGCGGGATCCGGCATCAGCGCGAATCCCAGCGAGGTCGCGGAGCTCAGTACGGCAGGCTTGTCGCTGAAAAGAAACAGCGCTCCTTCGCGCGCTCCCGCTGCCTCCATCACGGCAGACAGCATGAGGCGCGACGTTTCCGAGAACTCCCGCTCCGCCGTGAGTGCGGGACCGAGCTCTGAAAGCGCTTCGACTGTGTGCAGCAACCGCCTTAAATTGTTAGTCTGAATCGCCACCTTGCGATGTGGAGTTCAGTTTCGCAGAGCAAACTGAGCCTACCATGCGGCAATCGGACCGCGCGAGAGCCGCTTGTTGGTTAGTTTGATGCGGTAATCAATGTGAAAACAAGGTAACAGCGCTGGTTCCCGTGTGACGGCATGCACAGCGCGCCTAAAAAATCGGTGCTGGTGACCGGCGGACGTGGCTTTATTGGCCGCGCCGTGGTGAAACTTTTACGGCGTAAAGGTTATCCGGTGATTTCGTTCGATCGGAGCCCAGGCCCAGCGAATCAATTCAACGGATGGCTGGAAGTTGAGGGCGATGTGACGGAAGGCCCTCGTCTCCGGTCCGTGTTCAGAACTCATCGAATCCAGAGCATTATTCATCTGGCGGCGATTTTGCCCACCATCGCGCAACAGGACCCCCTCACTGCAGATCGGGTGAACCTTACTGGAGGTATGACCCTTCTTCATGAAGCCAGGGATCTCGGAGTGCGCCGTTTTGTGTTCGGAAGTTCACTGAGCGTCTATGGGTCGTATCCCCGTGATCGAGTTGTTTCGGAGGCCGATTTTGCGAAACCGGCAGACTCTTACGGTGCAGCGAAGAAGCATGTTGAAGAACGCGGACAAATCCCCAGCGAACACGGTGGAATGGAGTTTGTGAGCTTGCGCATCGGACGTGTCCTGGGGGAGGGGTCTAATTCCGTTACGTCCGCCTGGAGAAGCGAAATCTTTGAGCTGCTGAGAACCGAGCAGCCAGCCGAGATCTTCATTCCATATCGGCAGACGGAAAAGATTTTAGTTGTTCACGTCGATGATGTGGCCGAGATGCTGCTTGCACTCTTTTCCGCTTCGCGAACGGAGCATGCAATCTACAACGCTCCTTGCGAATCAATTCTCGTAGGCGATCTGAAGCGGTTTGTGGAGAGCCTCAATCCGAAGCTAACGGTCAAGCTTGGAGACGGCAGGCCGACGGGCAATCCGCAGATGCTCGATTTTAGCCGCTTTCAGAAGGAATTCGCCGTCGAAACTATTCCGATCTTCGATCGTTTGAGAAAGGCCGTCGGCAAGTAGCGCTAGAAGCGCTAGAAATGTTCGCGCAACTCGGCGAAGCGTCCCACGATCAGCAACTTCTGCCCCGTGGGGACGGAGTTCACTTCTTCATGCTCCAGAATCCACGTATCCCCGTGGGGAACGAAAACCGCGTTCATGCCCGCGGCGAGCGCCGGATTGATATCTGACTTCGGGCTGTTTCCGATCATCCATGTATGGGCGTGGTTACAGTCGTATTTGTCGGCGAGATGAGAGTAGATATCGGCGTTCTTCTCCGGAACGATCTCGACAGCCTCAAAGTGCTCCTTGACTCCTGAGCGCTCGACTTTGCCGGATTGTTCTTTTTGCGCGCCCTTCGTGACCAAAATCAGACGATGCTTCTGCTTCAGATATTCGAGCGTTTCCGGGACCTCCGGAAGAAATTCAATATCGTGGTTTTCGATGATCTGGGTGAACCCTACGACCTGCGCGTGAAGATCGGGCGTCACAGGATTTGGGCTGAGCCGCTCGAGAGTGTCCACGAGCGCGTGGGCGAAGCTGTGCAGGCCGTATCCATGCTTGACGATGCATTCTCGTTCGACGTCATTCAAGACCTCGCGAACCTGCTCCGGTGTGAATTCGTGATGATTCAGAAACGAAATGAAGCGCGCAATGGCACGCTCGAAGTAGACGTTATTCTCCCAGAGGGTATCGTCAGCGTCGATGAGGAGAGTTTGGGAGGGCAAGCTTCTAGCTCCTGGCTGCTAGCTTCTAGCTAAACGAAATAAGAGTTGGAAGCCCGCAGATCAAATGTGGTGGTTTGGCTCGAGGTTTGGCTAGAAGCTAGGAGCTAGCAGCTAGAAGCTTCACCCAACCCAATCAATCTTCGCCTCAGGCCCAATCACTCCAGCCTTGTGCCCCATATCCAGCAGGCGGCGGACCGCTTCGCGTCCGTCCGACCCGTAGTCGAGCGTGCGTTCATTGACGTACATGCCGACGAACTTGTCCGCCGATGCAGTGTCGAGATCGCGAGCAAATTGCATGGCATAGGCCAGCGCCTCTTCGCGGTGATCGAGCCCGTATTGAATGCTTTCGCGCAGAGCCTGCGTCACCGCTGTCATGAGTTGTGCTCCAAGTGCGCGCCGGATCGCATTTCCACCAAGCGGAAGCGGCAATCCCGTCATCTTCTGCCACCATCGGCCGAGATCGACGATCCGGTGCAGGCCTGACTTGTCGTACGTGAGCTGGCCTTCGTGGATGATAAGGCCGGCTTCATACTTCCCTTCCAGTACCTGCGGGATGATCTGATCGAACGGCACGATTTCGGTCTCGACACCCGGCGCAAACAATTGTAGTGCGAGATACGCGGTCGTCAGCTTGCCGGGCACTGCGATTTTTCTAGTCTTGACGTCGCTCTCGCTGAAGGGCCGCGGAGAAACGATCATCGGGCCGTAGCCTTCGCCGACGCTGCCACCACACGCCATCAGGGCGTATTTGTCCTGCAGATATGGATATGCATGGAACGAAATCGCGGTAACGTCGTAGACGCCTTCTTTCGCTTTCTGGTTGAGCGTTTCAATATCGCACAGCGTGTGAGTAAAGCGCAGACCGGGCGTGCGCACCTTGTGCGTTGCGAGCCCGTAGAACATGAACGCGTCGTCGGAATCAGGGCTATGCGCCACAGTGATTTCGCGAACGTCAGTGTTCGCGTTGCCAATCGCTGATTTTTCGGTTTCGGATACTGCCATTTGGACGAACCCCTGAATTCCCGGCTATGCCGATTGGCGGCGGAATCGATGCCATCTCGTTGCAACCGCTGCGGCGAACATCACTTTGATAATCTCTCCAGCGACGAACCAATACAGCCCCAGATATGCAGCTTTTGCTAGAGAATGCGTGAACATAAACAGCCAGCCAAGGCCGCCAGTGAAAAGCACGATCTCAGCGGAAAGACCTGCCACGGCCGCGCGTAGGAAGCTTTTACCGCTGCGCTCAAAGAGATACCCGGCAACAAACGCGACGAACGGGTAGGCAAGCAGAAATCCGCCGGTCGGACCGAAAAGCTGCGCGACTCCGCCCGGACCCGTCGGATTGAACACGGGCAGACCTGACATGCCTTCGAGCAGATAGATAACCATGGACGCGAAGCCTCGGCGACTCCCTAGCAACAAGCCGACCACGAGCACCCCAAAGTTCTGCACCGTGAGTGGGACGGGCGTGAGTGGCATGAGGGGAATCGTGATTCGGGCACACAAACCTACAAACAGGCTGGCGCCCACGACGATTGCAACCTGCCGTGCCGCATCAAATGATCGCTCCTGAGGATGACTGAATTCCTGCGTTGCGGTCTTGCTCATTGCGCCTCTCTTACCAAACAGAGTATCGGTCAATTCGGCGGGTGATTGCGGTCAACATCGTGTGCCGCGTGGGATTTCTGAAGGTTGCGCCTTAAGTGAATGTACAAAGCAATCGCCACGCACACCACGACCAGCGTACTGACGCCCAGTATCAGAAACCACCAGATCATCCGCACAGCCGATTAGGATAACAGAAGAACAGATACTACCTGAGCGAACAGCGAAGGTTTTGTCATTCCGCAGCGCGTCGTTGGCGCCAGGAATCTACTTCCGTCGGCGGCAAAGAAACAGGTTCCTCGTCGCCTCGCTCCTCGGAATGACAGGTTATTGGGAACGGAGCTAGGCGGTTGCTTTTCGCCTCTCGCGCATCTGTTCGACCCGCTTGATCATGAACTGCAGGCGGTCACGTCCCCACTTCGTGCTCGTAACCGCAGTCTCGATATCTTTCCATGCGTTTGGATCGCCCAATTTCTCACGAAGTTCTTTTATGAACGGATGGATTTTTGCATAAATCAAGAACATTTCTCCGCTGAAGCCGGGAGCAAGGAATAACTGTTGATTGAGCGCTCCCCGATTGACGAACGACGCAACCATTCCCCAGTAGCCGCCCACTTGGCGAAACCAGTTGTTCTCCTGCGTGTTCATGGCCCATATCACCTTCAAGATGTCGTCCGCACTTTGCGGGAAGAAATCTGCTCCCCACCAGTGTCGCGCTTTGCGGATTTCAGCCTCGCGGCGTAGGTCATAGAGTTGAGCAATCAGCTGAGCGTCAGCTACGGTCGGTTTCTTGGGCATTTCTTCCTCCGGAAGTGGACTGCATTTTAATGCGAAGTGTTAGCAGCGAGCAATGAGCTTTGAGCAGTGAGCTCAATCCGCAGACAAATCGGGATTGCAGCGTAAAAACGCGTCCTGAAAGCATCATGAACGACGAGAGGCGTCGGCTGACGTTTTACTCACAGGTCAGTGCTGACGGCTGGTCGCTGGTTACGCGTTGGTGCTGGCTGCCGTTTCCGCACTCAGCGGAGGCGGTGGTGCCGGGCGCTCGTAATCGCATTCTTTGTTGGGACACGCGATCACCGGGCCAGCTTTCAGGTTTTTCTCCACCAGGTATTCGCTTCCGCAACTCGGGCACTTTTCGGCGACCGGCTTGCCCGCGGAAGTGAATTTGCACTTCGGATAATTCGAGCATCCGTAGAATGTGTTGCCCTTGCGCGCGCGCTTTTCGACGAGATCACCGTCTTTGCAGTCCGGACACTTCACGCCGATGAAGTTCTGCTTGACGTACTTGCACTCCGGATATCCGCTGCAAGTCGTAAACTCGCCGTAACGTCCGTGCCGGATCATCATGTTGCGTCCGCACTTCGGACAGAGTTCGTCGAGCGGAATGTCCGGAACCTTCTTGCCCTGATCCAGCCGCCGCGTCGTTTTGCAGTCCGGATAGCCGGTACACGCCATGAACTGGCCGAAGCGTCCACGCTTCAGGACCATCACTCGTCCGCAATTTTCGCAGTATTCTTCATGCCCGCCCGTCTCCTGCATGTCGGCGGAATCGAGATCGGGCAGGTTGATCGGATTCTCTTTGGTGAATGTGCAGGTATTAGGATCCTCTTTGTCGTAAGTGCTGCAGGCGTAGAACGAGCCGTGCTTGCCCCACTTGATCACCAGCGGAGCGCCGCACTTTTCGCACTTCTCGTCCGTGGGCTTCTCCATCCGCTTGATGTTCTCCATATGCTTTTCGGCATATTTGAGATCCTTCTGGAATTTCTTCCAGAACTCCGACATCGCGTCCTGCCATTTCTCTTTGCCCTCTTCGATTTCGTCGAGTTCTTCTTCCAGCCGGGCGGTGTACTCTACGTCGAAGATGTCGCGGAAGTTTTCCACCAGCAAGTCGGTGACGACCAGGCCAATCTCAGTAGGAATAAACTTCCCGCCGATTTTTTGAACGTATTGCCGTTCTTGAATCGTGCCAAGAATTGCCGCGTAAGTCGACGGACGTCCGATGCCGCGCTCTTCTAACTCTTTCACCAACGACGCTTCGTTGTAACGCGGCGGCGGCTCGGTGAAATGCTGTTCCGGCTTCAGTTCGCGGAGCGTTAGCTTTTGTCCGGTTTCGAGCGCAGGCAGCTTGTGCTTCAGTTCCTCGTCCTCTTCGTCCTTGCCTTCCTTGGACTCTTCGTAGACTTTCAGAAAACCATCGAACTTCAGAACGGATCCGGTGACGCGGAACCAGAACACGTCGCTGCTGGTTGTCGATTTTGCATCAATGTCGACCGTAGTCTGATCGAAAACGGCAGGATTGATTTGCGAAGCGACAAATCGCTGCCAGATGAGCTTGTAGACCTTGAACTCGTCTTCTTTCAGGTATTGCTTGATCTGATCGGGATGGCGCATCGCCGACGTCGGACGGATCGCTTCGTGCGCTCCCTGCGCTTCCTTTTTCTCTTTGAACGTATTTGGCGATTCCGGCAGATAGTTCGGCCCGTACTCTTTGCCGACGTACTCTCGAACTTCCGCAATGGCCTCCGGCGCGACTCGCGTCGAGTCGGTACGCATATAAGTAATGAGACCAACCGAACCTTCTTCGCCGAGTTCCACGCCCTCATAAAGGCGCTGCGCGATCATCATGGTCCGCTTCACACTGAATCGCAGCTTGCGCGATGAGTCCTGTTGCAGCTTGCTGGTGGTGAATGGCGGGGCAGCATTGCGGCGACGTTCCTTCTTATCGACCGAGCGGACGATCCAGTCGGCCTTTTCCAGCGCGACTCGAATCTTCTCGGCTTCTTCGCCGTTCGGGATCTCAATCTTCTCTTCGCCCTTGCCCAGAAAACGTGCGTCGAACGCCGGCGGCTTGCTCGCCGCGAGATGGGCATCGATCGTCCAAAATTCTTTCTTCTCGAACGCCTTGATTTCGCGTTCCCGCTCGACGATCAGGCGGAGAGCGACAGTCTGTACACGTCCTGCTGAAAGACCGCGACGAACTTTATCCCACAAAAGAGGAGAAACCTGATAACCGACGAGTCGGTCGAGAACGCGGCGCGCTTGCTGCGCATCGACCAAGTTCTGATCGATTGCTCGCGGATGTTCGAACGCGGCCTGCACGGCACGCTTGGTAATTTCGTTGAACGTCACCCGCTGAATGCGCGGCGGAGCTTCGGGCTCGCCCTTCTTTGCTTTCTTGGCTTTCTTCTTTTTGGAGCCGTTCTCGTCGAGTTCGTTGGCAAGATGCGCGGCGATCGCTTCGCCTTCACGGTCCGGGTCAGGCGCGAGATAGATGTTGTCGGCACTGGCGGCCAGCTTCTTCAGCTTGGCCACAACTTTTTCTTTGCCGGGAATGACAATGTAGTCCGTCTCGAAATCGTTGTTGATGTCGACACCGAGAGTGCTCTTGGGCAGATCCTTCACGTGCCCGAGCGAGGCTTCGACGGAGAAGCCCTTACCCAGATATTTCTGGATGGTTTTCGCCTTGGCCGGCGATTCGACAATGACTAAACCTTTTGACAATGTATCCTCAGTTCTTTGCGTCTTTCGTTTCGACGCTAGCACGAATGGGCGGAAGGGGACAAGTTACCGGGAGAAGCTTCTAGCTACTAGCTCCTAGCTTCTAGCTAGAAAACTCCGCTGCAAACTCTGCGCCAGAGCTGCTAGCATGCGTTGAACCTCGTGCGCCTTTCCCTCGTATTCACCGAACCCAGTATGGTTCAAAAACTTCCGATCTCTCGCCAAAAGCAGATGTTGCTCTAGTTCTGTTGCTAAACCTCTAGCGATTTGGACGAAACGCTTCATCTCACCATCCGATCTGCGACCACAACCTTCGGCAATGTTGGCTCCGATTGATCCCGCAGCTCTCCGCCACTTGACTTGTCAGTCCCTAGACTTCCTCTTTTGAAAAGTGCAAGTCCGCTCGTAAATGTTCACCGTCAACTCGTGCGCTTTCCCCCAAACTTTCAAATCCTTAAAGTCTTCCATGAACGTGTCCCCCGGTTGGCCTAGCTAGAAGCTAGGAGCTAGCAGCTAGAAGCTTTTAACAAAATTCTTCCCCGGCATCTGTCTAACTTTGCCGTTCAGCTCCAGCTCGAAGAGGGCTGCGAAGATTTCTGAGGAGGAAAGCTCCGACTCCAGTTTTTCCACGATCTGATCGATGTGAGTCGCTTCGTCGGCTTTCAGCAGGCCCAGAATTCGCCGCTCGTGAGGAGGAAGTCCGTCGTCCGGAAATAGAGATGCGGACGACGCGTCCTTGGATTCAGGTGGCGTTGGAGGGGTCAGCGTAAGTCGTACTTCAGTCGGGAGATCTTCCCACACGTCTTCCCAGGTCGCAACCAGCTTCGCGCCCTGCTTGATCAAGGTATTCGGTCCCCAGGAATTCTTGTTGGTAACGTTTCCGGGGACGGCAAAGACGTCGCGATTCTGCTCCAGGGCGAGCCGCGCAGTAATGCGAGTGCCCGAGTATTCGGCGGCTTCAACGACGAGCACGCCGATCGACATTCCGCTGAGAATGCGATTGCGGATCGGGAAATTCTGCGGCGCTGCAAATGTCCCTAGAGCAAACTCGGACACCAGCGCGCCCCCGAACGAAAGAATCTGCTCGGAGAGCCGAGAATTCTCCTTTGGATAGATCACGTCCACGCCCGTACCGAATACCGCAACAGTCTTGCCTTTTGCCGAGATCGCGCCACGGTGTCCCGCGGTGTCGACTCCACGCGCCATCCCGCTAATTATGACGAGGCCCTGCGCGGCCAGATCTGAGCCCAAACGCTCCGCCATGCCGGAACCATACGGTGTCGGGTGCCGGGTGCCAACTACAGCAATTCCGGGCTTCTCGAGCACGCTCGCGTCTCCCCGCACATACAGAATGACCGGCGGATCATAGATCTCTTTGAGCCGCCGCGGATAGAGCGGATCATCCATCGTCACCACAGCGATGCTCGCATCGCGAGCGCGCGCTAGTTCCTCGCGCGCCAGTTCGGCCGACTTCCCAGTTGCCAGCGATTGTGCCGAAAGAGCTTGAATACCAGCACCTTCCAGCTCCGTTAATGAAGCTCTCAGTACAGCTTCAGGAGAACCAAAATGTTGCACCAACTTCCGGACGCTGGTCGGGCCCAAACCGGGCGTTAGCGACATGGCAAGCCATTCCACAGCTTGCGTGGCAGGAGCTAAGACGGCAGTTTTTGACACAATAGGACTCCGAGGCGGAATCTAGTTTTTTCCTGGAAACCGTGTCAAGGTCAGATGTCACAACGTCTTTGTTAAGATTGTGGAAAAGTAATGAGACGTCTTCGAATTTCCGCGATTTCCTATTTGAATACAGCCCCTTTGATGTGGGACTTTGAACACGGTGAAGCGGGCCGAAACTTCGATATTTCTTACACTTTGCCCTCCGCGTGTGCGCGCGCTCTGGCCGAAGGCAGTGCCGATTTGGGAATTATTCCCGCGGCGGCATACGCACAGATTCCAGGACTCCAAATTCTGCCCGATGTTGCCATCGCCTCTCGCCGCGCCGTGCGGTCGATCCTCCTGGTCAGCCAAATTCCCGTGGAATTAGTGCGAACGGTCGCGCTTGATACCTCTTCGATGACGTCGGTGGCCTTGACCAAGGTACTGTTCGAGAAATGGCTCGGCGGCGGTAGAGAATTCGTATCGATGGAACCCGATATCGAAAAGATGCTCGATTCGTGCGACGCTGGTTTGCTCATTGGAGATCCCGCGCTGCAGGTCGATCGCAGGAAATATCACACAATTGATTTGGCCGAAGAATGGATCCGCTACACTGGCAAGCCGTTTGTGTTTGCTTTCTGGGCGGTTCGAGGTGAGGCGCTCAAAGAAGCCGATCCGAAATTGGATCTTCCCGCCATTTTCCGCGACTCGCGGGATCACGGATTACAAATGGAAAGTCTGGATCTCCTCCAGCGCGAATGGGCGCCGCGCGTGGGGCTTAGTGAAACTGAAGTCCGCAGCTATCTGGCGGAGAACATCCACTACCAGCTTGACGCCGGCTGTTTGCAAGGGTTGAGATTGTTCTATCAATATGCGGCTGAGATCAATGCTTTACCGACCCCGCGTGATCTAAGATTCGTAGAGCAAACTCGAGAAGCCGTCCAGTTGTCTCCTTCTCATTCGTAAGCCTGTGGGCCTCTTTCAATCCATCCCGAGCGCAGGTGGCACAGCCGACAGCACACGACCACTGGCCGACCGGATGCGCCCGCGCACACTTGACGAGTACGCCGGGCAAGAGCATTTGATTGGAGCGGGCAAGCCGCTTCGGGTATCGATCGAGCGGGATGACGCAGGCTCGATCATTTTCTGGGGGCCTCCCGGCACCGGCAAGACAACTCTCGCCAAGATCATCGCCAACATGACCAAGGCGGAGTTCATCGAGTTCTCCGCCGTGCTTGCCGGGATTAAAGAGATCAAACAAGTGATGGCCGATGCCGAACGAGCCAAGCAATACGGCACGCGGACCATTGTCTTCATCGACGAAATACATCGCTTCAACAAGGCCCAGCAGGATGCATTCCTTCCGCATGTCGAGAAAGGTAATATTCGACTGATCGGCGCAACGACGGAAAACCCTTCGTTCGAGATCAACTCCGCCCTGTTGTCACGCTGCCGCGTTTATGTCCTACAGCCACTGACAGAAGATCAGATTGTCGCGTTGTTGAAGCGCGCTCTGGATGACCGCGAGCGCGGCCTTGGACAGACGAATGTGCACGCTTCGGACGAGGCGTTTCGAAAAATCGCTAGCTACACTAGCGGCGATGCTCGCAGCGCTTACAACGTTTTAGAAGTGGCCGCGGGGCTAGCGCAGAAAAATCCTGAAGGCGTTTTGGAGATCACCGATGAGGTCGTTCACGATGCCCTCCAGAAACGCATCCTGCTCTACGACAAGACCGGCGAAGAACACTACAACCTGATCTCCGCCCTGCACAAATCCGTGCGCAACAGCGATCCCGACGCGGCGTTGTACTGGCTGGGCCGCATGCTCGAAGCCGGAGAGGATCCTCTCTACATTGCTCGCCGCGTCGTACGCATGGCGGTCGAAGACATCGGCCTTGCCGATCCGAATGCACTGTCGTTGTGCATGGCCGCTCGCGATGCGGTCGATTTCATCGGCATGCCGGAAGGCAATCTTGCTCTGGCTCAGGCTGTCGTTTATCTCTCCGTAGCACCGAAATCGAACGCCCTGTACACGGCGTACGGAAGCGTACAAGCCGACGTGGAACAGACCGCGGCAGATCCAGTTCCCTTGCACCTGCGCAATGCTCCGACGAATTTGATGAAAGGACTCGGCTACGGCCGGGGCTATCAGTACGCGCACGATCTTGATAGCAAAGTCGCTGACATGGAGTGCATGCCGGAGAACCTCCACGGACGCACTTACTACCATCCTACTGCCGAGGGGATCGAGAAACGCATTCGCGACCGCATGGAAGAAATAAGGAGGCTTCGCGGTCGCGCCCATGAATCGTCAAACCAAGCGAAGGACTAATCGAAGCGTTAGCGCAGTCTGGCGCGATGTTCCTTGAGGATGCAGCGATCCATTACCACGAATATCCCTGCCTTACCCGCCTTCTCCGCGGCTGCTTCGTGAATGACTTCCTCCTGCATCCAGATGGCGGGAACCTTCAACTGTATCGCCTGACCCACAACTTCTTCGACATATTGCGGGCGTCGAAAGATGTTGACGATATCGATCTTCTCCGGAACCTCTAGCAAGCTCTTATATGCTTTTTCTCCGAGGCACTCCTCGATTGTGGGATTCACCGGGATGATGCGATATCCCTGGCTCTGCATGTAAGCTGAAACGCCGTGGCTGGGCCGCAGCGGATTGCGCGAGAGTCCCACGACGGCGATGGTCTTCGCCCGTTTCAGCAGTTCGGCAATTGGATCAGCTTGCGGCAGCGAGGACACGCCCCCTCCACTACTTCTTATTCGCGTCGTCCAGTTTCTGCTTGTACATTTTCAGCGCCAGTTTGCGAATTGTCTCGGAGACTTCCTTGTTGGCGGAGATGTTCTTGAGGTCCTGGATGAGAAGATTCTTCATCAGTCCCAGACCCAGATCGAGGGGTGTGCGCGGATTGGCGCAGAGGTTGCGAACGACGATGTAATTCTTCATGAACCGGCGCTTGAGCGGGATTTGCCGCAGAACTGCCTCCAAAACATTTTTCTGGCTGGCGAATTTCTCGACCTCGCCATCGGCAAGCTTTGGAGCTTCGAGAACCGCCAGCGCGACGACCTTTGTACCATCGCGAATCAGAAGCGACCGCTCTTCCTTGTTCCCTTTTAGCGCGAGCTGGATCCGGCCCTTGACGTCGAGACGGTTGATCTTCTGGAGCGCGTTTTCGCGTTTTGGTTCGCCCGGCTTGACGGGGGCCGCGGCTTTTCCCATAACTGGTTTTGCCGGAGCAGGCTTTGCTGCGGCAGAAGCGCTAGCAACGACCGGGCTCGGCGCATCCGCCGAAGCCTCGGACGCATCCACCGTGGCTGTCTCGATAACAGGAAAATACTCCTGGCCTAGCAATTCAACGACCCCGCCAATTGACTGAAATGGCTTCTCCCCTTCCGCCGCAATGTCATGGGCGTGGTCCTTCATATAGACCGAGACGGCTTCATCAGCTTCCGGATCGTGCGGACCCGCCCCGTCCGCTTCAGACTCCGTGCTGTGAGTGCCGCTCTCAGGAGCAGCCGTAGCGGCGCCGTTTCCACCTGTAGGAGTTCCCGTAACCTTCGGGGATTCGGCATCGACAGAAGGTGCCGGCATAGCCTTGGTCTCAGGAGCGACTTCCTTTCCGCCTTCAAGTCTTCTGCGCAGTTCCTCCGCCTCCTCCTTCTTTAAGTAGGGATTTGACTGCAAGGACTTCACGACTGCGGGAATCGAACGTGCGCGCTCGCTCTTCAGAATGAGATCAATCGTGTCGCGCATCGCGGAAGTAGCCAGCTTGATCACTTGTGATTCGGGAACGGACGGATTCTCGAGTAGAGCAGGCAAAAGTTTCGGCCGAAGATTGTCTGGGGAAATGAAGTAATCCAAGACCTCGCGCGACGTCTGTGGATCGGACGCAGCCGCCAGAGATGCCTTCTCGTCCCAGCCTGCCAGCGTCATGCGCGCAAGTTCGCCGAATACCTTGTTGTGCAGGGCGAGATGAACCAGAATCTCGATATTTTCCGCGGCCGGCACTTGCAATGCCCCGCGCGCCGCGAACTGCATCATGTTCGATGGCAGTTTGGAGGCGCGGATTTGATCGATCGTGCGCGGCATGCGCTTATACCCCTTTATGCGATTCTGGGATTCCCCGAGTTAGCAATTCGAGTTCCTGCACCGCAAGGTCAAAATCGAGAGTGATGCGATTCGGCTTGCTTCGCAGGAATTCGTCCCGCAAAGTCCGGTAATACCAAAGCGTTCCCTCCCTTCCTCCATTGAACCGCGACCAGACGGATTCTCCCAGAGCACGATAGTCACTCAGGATAGAGCGCACGTTATTGAGTTTGTCGGCGGCCGAAACCAGCCGCGTATCGGCATCCTCCGCCTTCAACCGATTGATATAGCTCACTTTTCGGTCCTGCCACGGCGGCTTGGGTATTTCGTAGGCGTCGGTGCACCCGTCGACGATATGGGCGACGCGCTTACCGAAACGGCGCTGGACCTCCTTCAGCATCGCTGCTCCACCACAGTCCTCGACCACGTCGTGGAGCAGTGCGGCAATGGCAAGATCCTCGTCGCCACCAGCCTCAAGAACAAGCGACGCCACCCCTATCAGATGTGCGATGTAAGGAATCGTCGAGGCTTTGCGAGTTTGCTTTCGATGCTTGTCGGCAGCAAACTCGAAAGCTCGTTGAAAGCGCGGGCCGAGTATGACCTTACTCTGTCTTCCCTCTGATCGCTGTGGTGAGGATTTTTTCTTCACTGCTTCTCACCACGCCGGGCGAGCAGATATGCCCGAATGAAAGGCTGCAAGTCACCGTCGAGTACGCGATCGACGTCTCCCACTTCTATTTTCGTGCGATGGTCTTTGATCATGCGATAGGGCTGCAGCACATAAGAACGGATCTGCGATCCAAATTCGATGTCGAGCTTCGAGTCCTCAATCTTCTTTGTGGCCGCGCGTTTCTTCTCCATCTCATGCTCATACAGCTTTGATCGCAGCATGCTCATGGCCCGCTCTTTGTTCTTGTGTTGCGATCGCTCGTTCTGGCAATTCGCGACCAGCCCCGTGGCAATGTGCGTGATACGCACCGCGGAGTCAGTGGTGTTCACATGCTGCCCACCCTTGCCGCTGGAGCGATAAGTGTCAATGCGGATGTCTTCCGGCTTGATCACGATATCGATGCTGTCGTCGATTTCCGGAGAGACGAAGACGCTGGCGAACGAGGTATGCCGGCGCTTCGCCTGATCGAAAGGCGAAATTCGAACCAGCCGGTGCACGCCGATCTCACTTTGCAGCAGGCCGAAAGCGTATTCGCCATTCACGGCGAATGTCGCCGACTTCAGCCCTGCTTCTTCACCCGGCTGGTAGTCGTACAGGATCGTCTCAAAGCCTTGCCGCTCGGCCCATCTCAGGTACATGCGCAGGAGCATGTCGGCCCAGTCCTGCGACTCGGTGCCGCCCGCGCCGGGATGGATCGTCACGATCGCGTTGCGCGCATCGTTTTCGCCGGATAACAGGGTCTCAGTCTCGAGTTTGTCAATCAGATCACGCAGAGAGCCGATCTCGCGCGACAGGTCAGCATCGACGTTCTCGCCTTCCTTGGCCAGATCGAAATAGGCGTTGATGTCATCGGCACGGCGCGCCAAGTCAGAGTCGGTCGCTAGCACGTGCTCCAGACGCTTCTTCTCGCGCATCACCTGCTGCGAACGCTGCGGGTTCGACCACAAGTTTGGGTCGGCAGCCTGCCTTTCGATTTCAGCTAGTTGCGGACGGACCTTGCCCGCGTCAAAGATACTCCCGGAGATCGTGGGATTTCTTGCTTAGTTTCTCGTATTCCTGTTCCAGCTCTTGATTCATGAGGAGGTTTGGACCTTTAGTCGTTTGAGGAATGGAAAGCGCCCGAAGAACGCTCCAACAGAAATTATCGCACAGGCATACGCGAACCAATCCCCGTAACGTGTGTAGAAAGTAGTGACGGAAGTGAGGGCATAGGGCGCGACTAATGCAATACGTTGCTTTCGCGGAACACGTGCCACGACGCGGCCCCAGGGATCGATAGAGGCGGTTACACCGGTATCCGTAGCACTCAACACCCACCGGTCGTTCTCGATGGCCCGCATTCGCGTTTGATTCAGATGCTGCGCATACGCGCCGCTGTCGCCATACCAGCCGTCATTTGAGATGTTCACGAACACATCAGCGCCATGCTTTGCGGACTGCCGCACTTCGTCAGGGAAAATCGACTCGTAGCAGATGGAAATCCCCAGCAATTCCCCCCCTGCGTTCATAGGACTGTGAGAGCTGCCGTGCTCGAATTGGCCCACTTCCTTCGTTAAGCCTCCGGCGAAGGAGAACAGCGTTGGAAATGGAAGGTACTCTCCGAATGGAACGAGATGGACTTTGTCGTAACGGGACTTTATTTCTCCAGCGGGACTCACCAGTAACGCCGAGTTGTAGAGTGGCCCCTCAACATTCGGTTGCGCTGCGTCGCTGCCAATCGCGCCCACGACCAGCCATGCATTTGCTTTCCGCGCCAAATCACCTAGTGATTCACGGAAGCCCGCGTCATTGCCGAAGAATGGAGCCGGGGACTCCGGCCACACAATGAGACCGGCCGCGCCGCTTTTCAGATTCGCTGCGGAATCAAGGGTGACTTTTGTTAAGTCGCTCATCGTCTGCTGAAAGTAAGCGGGACTCCAGTCCGCTTGCACGGGAACATTCTGCTGAACCAGCACCGCATCCCGATTGACCGCCGCGGAGGGAGCTTCCACCAGGCGGCCGGCCTGCAAAACGATAGCGGCCGCGGCCCCTGCCACTAGCATCGCATTGCGTTTGGCGCGAGGAATCAAAAAAGCGGCGGCGAACGCCACGTTCACCAGTGCAATCTCAAACGAAATGCCGTAAACACCCGTCCACTCTGCAATGCGTGAAAGGGCAATATTGTCCACTTGAGCGATGCCAAGCAGGTTCCAAGGAAAGCCGGTGATGCGTGTGCGGGCAAGTTCCACCGCAACCCAGAGGAATGGCGCGATTACAAGTGCGCGGCGATCATCACGCGGGCGCGCCAGGAGTGCGAGTACCAGGCCAAACAATCCGTGATACAGCCCCAAATAACAGCAGAAGAGAAACAAGACCAGCAGCGCCATCGGCGTATTCAGCCCACCGTATAGGCGCATCGTGTCGAAAATCCAGTAGCAAGTTCCGGCATACCAGATGATGCCGCAAACGTAACCAAGAAAAAATCCCTGCCACGGGCTAGCTGCCTGTAGACGTGTTGTGCCTTCAACTTCGAGCTCGCTCGCGGGACGCGCACGCAATATGGCGACAATAAGAGGAGTGAGCGCAAACCAGCAGACCAGGTAGAGACCGGGCAACGGGAAGATAAGAATTTGCAGGACTGCGGAGGTCAGGACCAACAGCCATGCTCTGGGATGGATTTGCCTCACGCGCCAAGCATAGCAAAGAGCTGAGGAATACTCGGTACTCAGCGGTCAGCGGTCAGCGGTCAGCGGCATAGGTTTCAATTTCAAGCGAACGAATTCAACTATTTCTTGCGTAACGTAATCAGGAGGTGAGATCCGGAACATAGGCAGGTTGGATGCCGGTTTCAGCGAGACAGCCTCCCATTTCGCCGAGTCGCTGCGATCGTGCAGAATCAAAGCATCCGCTCGGTCCAGGAATTCGCGCGCTGAATTCTTGAAATCGGCCGTCGAAGGATCAAGCACAGTGAGATACAGATCAGGCCGCACGAACTTCAAAATACTGTTCGACTCGATGATCACGTTTCGCGCGCCTTCGAGACGCTTACGAAACGTTGGCATCGCTTCGGCGAGGCGGCCTTGCTCAGTGCGAACCCAAAATACTTTTGCGGCCCCGGCTACCAAAAATCGGGATGTATCGGATTCTCCGCTGCGGTCGCGCTCTTCGGTGATCGCCCACGAGTGATCACCCGTCTCACAATCACAAGCCTCGCCATTTGCGGAACAGACCCCATGACCGTACTGGGTAATCTTTGCAGCAGTCCACTCGTGCTGGCGCAGTGCAGAGATCAGTCCCGCCACGACACTCGTCTTTCCCACGCTGCGTGAATGACCGCCGATAACGACCAGAGCCACATCTAGTCCTTTTTCGCCAACCGCGCCATCGCGGCCAACTGCTTCAAATACTGTTTCAACGGCTGCGCCGGCGTTCCCCAGAATGCCTGCCCCTTACCACGCAGGATCTTATTCGGCAGAACTCCACCCTGCCCACCGAGCATCACACCTTCTCCAATCCGGGCATGCTCGCCAATACCCACTTGTCCCCCGAGTACTACGCCATTTTCGATCACGATACTGCCCGACAACCCTGTCTGAGCCGCAATGACAACATCTTCCCCAATCTGGCAGTTGTGCCCGATGTGCACCAGGTTGTCGATCTTCGCTCCTCGCCGGATGCGTGTCTCATCAAGCGCACCGCGGTCGATCGTCGCGTTGGCACCGATTTCGACGTCGTCCTCGATTATCAATCGTCCAACCTGCGGGAATTTTTCATAGCGACCGGTCTGGCGATCGCGCACGTAGCCGAAACCGTCGCTTCCGAGAACGGCACCAGCATGTACGATGACCCGATCGCCGATTCGGGTGCCGGGATAGATTGTCACATTGGGATAAATTTCGCAGTCGCGTCCGATCGTGACTCCGGCCCCAATGGCGCATCCCGAACCGATTCGAGTGCCTTCACCGACCTCGACGTTTTCCTGAATGACTACTCGCGGTCCGAGGCAGGCATGGGTCCCAATCTTTGTCGTCGCATGAACAACCGCACTGGGATGAACTCCCGCTGCATCGCTCACACTATCGCGCAGCAACCGCGCTGCCCGGGCAAACGCGAGCTTCGGATGCTCGCTGATCAACAAGACGCGGTTTGGAGCTGACGTTGCAAAACTGCCCGCGATGATTGCACCTGCCGCGCACGCCAGTGCTTCCACGAAGTGCTTTTCATTCTCGACAAATACGAGGTCTTGAGCAGTGGCCGATTCGAAGCTGGCAACGCCACTGATCTCAACATCACCTGGCCCGATGAGGCGTGCGCCAGTGGCCTCTGCGATTTGGCGGGAAGCAACCTTCATCGCTGACACTGTATAGCAGGTGACCGAGGGAAGGAAATAAGGTCCGGCTAGAACTTCTCGACCGCTTCGGTGTCTGAGGCCCCGGTAGGCGTGCAGGTCGTCGCGCCCTGACACATGATGAACGTGCCGGTGTTGACCGGAGTGCAGGAAGAATCCGCACTTGCACCCGGTTTCAAGGTCCAATTTCCAACCACGCTGCCAGCACTCAGCGTACCGGTGGTAGTGGTTGTACCGTTCGACGTTCCTGTAATTGTTCCGGTAAGCGCCAAGGCGGTCCCGGTCCCAGCCGCGGTAATCGTCAACGTAAAGGGTCCGCTCACCGTTCCCGCGTTGGTCGTACTGAGGGTTGCCGTACCGGACTCAGTCGTGGTATTAAGTCCCGTTTGAAAACACGAATTTTGATTGAAGAAGGACAAACCCGTAATATCAAGCGGCCCGGTATTGTTTACCGAGAAGGAAACGACAAAATTCAGAAGACTGGCCTGCCCCGTCCCATTGATGAGCTGCGCTTCCCAATTGCCGTTGGTTGATGTAGTTGGGTTCTGTGTTGTGGAAGTCGTGTTGCCGCCACAGCCGCAAACGGCTATTTCCAACGCCAGCACGATCAAAATCGCGAGCTTCTTCATGTACCTTCCTGATTTTGGGGTCACTAAGAGAATAGAGAGATGCGGCTAGAGCCGTCAATGGATGTAAGGGCGGCCAACTGTTTCGGTCCTGTCCTGACAACTCGCCCCAGGTGGCATCAAAACCCCAGGCTTGGCTTGGTAGCCATCGTACCTGGACTCAAGCCCTTGTCATGGTGAACGTACCTGAACCGGAGCACCCAGCCTCCCCAGTCAGGTTCAGCTTCCCGAGATATTCGCTCCCCTTTGCTTTCCAGAAAGCGTCAACATGTTCTGTGAGGGTGGCTTCGACTGGAGGCCCATCCAGAACAATCCGTTTGGACTGCTGGCCAAATCTGCGCCAAATGTGACAGACCCGGTTTCCGTTTCACCATCGGCAAAACATGACGAGTCCGTCGTGAGACTGAAATTCGAAAACGTCAGCATGCCATTCCCATCGGTGGCCAGTGATGTACCAAACTGAAACATCATAGCTTTATCGCTACCGACTAAGCGCATTCCACGTCCCGTTGACATTGTTCGCAGCAGGATGATTCAGATTCGAGTTGCTCGAGCCGCTTCCGATCAAAATCACGCCCAACAATAGCAGTAACGCAAGCTTGAAATGCCTCATCCAAGTTCCCCGCATTCAGGCAGGAAGGGCGCCTAAGCTAGATGTGGGAACAGTGAATTTTGGCAACTACTGGCGAATACCGAGGTGGGTCTGGAACGAATTTAATTATGTCAGTCCATGACGATACCCCATGAATCCTACGATCATAAACACCAGCGAGATTCCAATCAGAAAGCCCGAAATCGATTCCGTGTACTCTCCATGGCTCAGATTGTGTAGCAGCAGTCCACTCGCTAATAACATCAGCCCGATCGGCACGAGCCGGCTCATGTTGCGACGTGACACATGTCCTCCTTGTCTCGATCATTCGATTCAAGCTGGGACGCTGGCATGGGCGCTCGCGCCACACACTATGCGCCTCGCTTCGATTTCAACTCCGTCAACAACTGCTCGATGCGGTCCTGCTTTTCGAGCGCGGCCAGCCGCTCTTCGATGTTGTCGGCGGCAAGCTCCGACTTGGCCTGGCTTACCGCCTCGGAGTGCGCAACTTTATGCTTCATGCGATCGAAGGCTGCCGCTTTCGACCCGTCGCCAGACGCCAAGCGCGCGTCACTAGCCTTGCTGACGGCACGCGCCCGCCGGTGTTGCGCGATCAGCAGATCGGCTTTCGCTTGCGCTTCGGTCAGCTTCTGCTCGAGCTGCCTCAGAGCCACCTTTAGATTTTCGACCTGCGCCTTCTGATCCGTAACTTGCTGCGCAAAGCTGTCGCTCAGTTCCCGGTAGCTTTCCACGCGATGCAATGACGCGCGCGCCAGATCATCTTCCTTCTTGTCGACGGCCAGCTCGGCTTTGCGCATCCATTCCGCAATTTTGTCAGCATTCTCTTTCTGCTTTTTCTCGAGCAGATGCTGGTCGGCAATCGCGATCGCCACCTGTGTCTTGACCTGCAGAAGCTGGTTCTGCATGTCGAGAATGACTTGCTTGATCATCTTCTCAGGATCTTCGGCCTTGTCGATCAGGTCGTTAAGATTGGCTCGAACTAACGTTGCAACCCTCTCTAGTAATGCCATAGTGGACTCCCTTCTTTAGCTTTCCAGCCCGTAGCTTCTGGCCCTCGGCTACAGACTTCCGTTAAGGACCCTCTTTCCATTTACGACGGTCTCTGTTCCACTGCCGCTGCATGAGAGCGATGTATCGCCGCGCAGTGCGGACACTCTGGTTGCTTGGGGCGCCGCATGGACACACCCAACGCCACTCCTATGGCAATGCCAACGGCGAGCCACACTCCCATCTGCCCCGTAATCGCCCCCAAGACCGCTCCCAACGCGGCTCCGAGTGCGATCGTCACTCCCCCGAATTTCTGCTTGCTTGTCATAACTCACCTCTGGAGCCTCCGCTTGCCGGCTGCCGGGTTCCGGAGTTGATCGACCGGAGACCGAGGGCCGGAAGCCGGTAAGCGGGAACGAGCCCCGGCTCGTTCCCGCACCCCTCGCTTACGCCTTCGGCAATTCGGGTGTCTTTGGAGCCTTGTCGCCAATCTGCCGGATCTTCCCTAACAAATCCGACAGCGGCATGCCCGAAAGCGTTTCGAACAATGCCGGCATCTGCGCCGCCATTTTTGTGATGTCGCCAGTGATCTTGTTCATCCCCGCGGAATCGCCGTTTCCTGTCGACACGATCGTGATCTTGTCGACATTCGAGAGCGGCATCGCCAGCGCCTTCACGACTTCCGGCATACTGGTAAACAGTTTGTCGATCACAGCCGCCTGGTTGTATTCCTGATACGCCTCAGCCTTGACATTCATCGCTTTCGCCTCGGCTTCACCTTTTTTGAAGATGATCTCGGCTTCGGCTTCACCCTGCTGACGAATCGATGAAGCATGACCTTCGGCTTCAGCCATCAACCGCGCCTTTTCAGCGTTCGCCAAGGTTTCAATGCGCTGACGCTCGATCTCGGCCTGCTTCAGCACCGTTGCGATCAGCTCCTTCTCGCGACGGTTGATCTCAGCCTCTTGCACCTTCACCTGCTGCTCTTTTTCGACCTGCTGCACCTTCACCTGCTCAGCGACCACCTGCTGCTGCATGATGTTGGTCTGGATGTCGTACGCCTTGTCAGCTTGCGCCTGCTGGCGTTTCGTGACTTCGAGGAACTGCGCCTTCTTGACCTCGAGGTCGCGCTGCGCTTCTGCCTGCTTCGCCATCGATAGCGTTTCGGCCAAAACCCGCTCCTGATCGGCCTGGGCTTTGGCAACGGCCGACTCCCGCTGCGCCAATGCGCGCTTGATCGCCGTATCACGATCGGCTTCGGCCGCGGCAACGTCGGCGTCACGCTTGATGCGCGCGACATCCGGCCGGCCCATGTTAGTGATGTACTCGTTCTTATCGCGTACTTCTTTAATCGTGAACGAGATGACTTCCAGTCCCATCTTGTTCATGTCATCGGCGCACGTAGACCGCATGCGGTCGGAAACCATTTCCGGCTGCTTTACGATCTCTTCGACCGTGAGTTGTCCGATGATGCCGCGCAGGTGCCCTTCCATCACCAGCCGGATTAATCCCTCGCGTTCCTGATCCGTCTTTGTAAGAAACTGCTCGGCCGCGGTACGGATCGATTCGTCGTCCGATTTCACCTTGATTTGCGCGACCGCTTCTACCGTTACCGCAACGCCTTGCTTGGTGTACAGATCCTGCTGCGGAGCCACGTCGAACGACATCAACTCAAGGGAAAGCCCGCGACAGACCTGGAACATCGGCATCACGATCGTGCCGTGTCCTTTTACGACCCGCGTCCCGCCGACACCGTACACAATCAGCGCTTCATGCGGTCCGGCTTTGCGATAAATTCCCGCAACGCCACGGATGAGAAAAAGAATCACCATCACGCCAAGTGCGGCGAAAATCCAAATGACCGCCACGTGGGAAAGTCCTTCGAACATAACGCCTCCTGTTACGAATGCAGCTGAAAAACCAGTTGTCCAGAGTCACTGCGCGCTGGGGAAATTGTGCCCACCAACTCCGAATGGGCTGCCTGCGCGTTCAAATTGAACTTGACGATCGAGTAATTCCCATACCAGCAAAAGCCCACGACAACGTACGAAATCACTAATGCCGGCCATACTGCGGCTGGCTTCAAGTACAGAATCGTCAGCGTTGCGACTGTAAACACCACGAGCATGACGACCAGGATTCCAAGTCCCAACTGCAGCGCTCCTTCACGACTCGTGAATCCATTCGCCCGCCAGTTCGCGTCGAAGTGCACCGCCATGCGCGCCGGCAATTGATCCCACACATGCCAGTAAGTCCAAGCCGATGTGGGAAGCGCCAGCCACAGCACCAGGATCGCCAATTTGTGCCACCCGCGATTCATGATCAGCTCCAATGCAACGTCTAACTCCGTGTCTTCTCGTCTGCGGAAGCCTCGTCAATCTCACCCGACATCTCGCTCCAAAGGCGAACGTAGGCAATTCCCCTCTCGTATCGTGTCACCACGACTTCGGCTCCCTTCGCCATCGCGGACCCGTCATCGCTCCGCGCTCCACACACGCGCCTCGTTCCCATCTGCGAGTAAATCAATTCACCGGTGCCACCCTCACGAATCGGAATGGACAACTTGCCCAATACACCAACCATCTCGAAATCCGCCGGATCAAGAAATTCCTGGTCCGACATCAGGAACCTGGTCAGAAAGAAAAAAATGATCGCTCCTCCCACCATCCCCGCCAGCACCGCGAGAAACAACACCGACCCGACCCAAATCGCGGAGAACCGTGTCAGTAGATATCCCGTTCCACCGAACCACGCCAGAAACGCCGCAATCGACGGCGGATTGAACGGCGACACCGTCGCATGACCGTGCGCCTGCCCAGCCCCTTGCTGACCGGCTCCATGACCGCTCGTCGCCGGACCATTCGCTACCGGTCCATGCGCCATCGGCAGATGTCCGACATGACTGTGGAAGTGCGGCAAGTGCAGCCTGCCTAACCGCGAATGCCCGAACACAAACGACAAGAAGCTGAAGCAGAATCCAACCGCGAAACAGATCAGGTAAAAATCAGACCAGGTCATCGCACTCGCCTCCCTTCCCCATTTCGCTCACGATGCTTCTCTCCCGCAGCCAATTCCGGCCGCAGCGCATCGAGAAGACGATCCGCCAATCCCGGCGTGTCAAGAATCGCCCCCAACAATAAAAAGCAGCGTCGCGTATCTTTCTCCCGAGCGGCCTTGATTAAAACGTTGCTCACCTCAGGATCGCTCGCAAAACGTTCCGACCCTTGCAGCAGCCATACATCAAGTTGCCCCTCGGTCGTACGCAGGTCCGATGTCAACTCGGCGTGGTAACCCTCCGGGTCGTCCACCAGAAATCCGGGATGGACCTTAAAAAACTTCGCCAGCAACCCACGCGACGATTGCGTCATATGGGGGCGCGTTCCGTTTTCGATCTGCGACAGGTACGACTGGCTGAGCCCTTTGCCCTTCGGCATCTCCTCGCGAATTGCTCTCACCAGTTCGAGTTGCGTCATCGGACGGCCCAAACCGCGAAGCGATCCCTCCACTTCGCGCAGGTACCGGATTTTTTCGCCCAATTTCATTGCTCTAAGTCAATTTCAAATTGTGATATTTATATTGCGATTTGCAATTTATGTCAAGATTTGTATGCGCCATTGTTTCAATTACTTAGCGGGATGATGGAATAACCAAAAACAAAAAATGCCCCCGGGAATCATCCCGGGGGCGTTCGAGCTTCCCTCTCGAAAAATGCCTGCCGCTCAGACAGGCAAAGGCGAACCGACTAGCGCTTGCGGGCGTTGTGTTTGTCGTTGTAGATCTGCTTCGACACCTTGTTCTGCTGCTTGTTGACCTGCGCCTTCTCCTGCGCAGTCAGCTTGCCGCCATTCGCAGCGCGGTCGTTCCGGACTTCATTGTTAATCTTGGCTTCCTTGTTCTCGAGATTCCTCGTCTCACCCGCAGTCAACTGGCCGCTCTTCACGCCCTGTGCGATGCGCTGCTGCTGGTTATATTGACGCTGTCCGACTTCGCTCTTGGGCGCCGTGTTTTGCGTGGTGGAGTTGTGCTTATCGTTATAGATCTGCTTCGACATGGCGTTTTGCTGCTGATTGATAGCCTGTTTGTCGGCCTGCGTCAGCTTGCCGCCATTCACCTGCCGCATGTCGCGCTCTTCCTGATTAACATTCTGCTCACCCTTTTCCAGGCTCTTCGCCTCGCCGGCGGTGAGTTGGCCGCTCTGCACGCCCTGCCCAATGCGCTCCTGCTGTTGGTCCTTGCGTTGGTTGATGGTCGGTGCCGACGCAACCGGATCGCTGCTCTGAGCCACGCCAGGCAGAGCGAGCGCAGCCAGTGCTGTGCTAAGCAGTGTGATCTTGATCATGTTCTTCATAGTGTTCGTCTCCGTCGTTCGATTTCGTAATGCTCTAGCCTCATTGGGCACGAGAGATGAAACCCACGGTGTCAAGAAATGTTGCGGGCCAGTTATCTTGTTAGGAATAAGCAGGTTAGACAAGATAGCTCGCAGCTGTTGGATTGTGGGCGTTAGAAAGGCTTTGCAGTCAATAGCCTCGCTCTGGTGCTAGTGGCAAAACGCTTACAGTCCGACTTCAATCCGCGAGCGCGGATCAAGATAGTCGCGCAACGCGTCGCCGATGAAGTTGAAACTCAGAACCGCGAGCATTACGGCGAGTGCGGGAAAAAGGACGAGATGCGGCGCGTCGAATAAATGTGCGCGGGCGTCGTTTAGCATCGTTCCCCAGCTCGCCGTCGGCGGCGGAACTCCGAGTCCAAGAAAACTCATCGTTGCTTCAGCAAGAATGGCTCCAGCCATTCCGATTGCGGCCTGCACAATCACCGGCTGAATAATATTCGGGAGAATGTGACGCGCGATGATGCGCAGATCACTTGCTCCCAAAGCGCGTGCCGCTTCGACGAATTCACGTTCGCGCGCCGCGAGCACTTGTCCGCGAACCAGGCGCGCGTAACCAACCCATCCACCAAGAGAAAGCGCCAACACCAAATTGAAGATCCCGGGTCCGCGAAATGCGACGAAAGCAATCGCCAGTAAGATTCCTGGAAAAGACAGGAACGCATTCATCACTACGACGTTGACAAAGCGATCGATTCTCCCGCCGTAATATCCAGCAATCGAGCCGATGATGAGCCCGAGCGAAAGCGAGATCAGCACGACGCATCCGCCGACGAACATGGAAATCCGCGCGCCATACACGATGCGCGAAAGAATGTCGCGCCCGAGTTCGTCGGTGCCAAACCAGTGCGAGTGTGAGGGAGTGCTCAGCCGAATTGGCAGGTTGATCGAAGCAGGATCCTGCGGCGCAATCCAGGGAGCGAAAATCGCAAACAGGACGAAGATGACGACCAGCACGACTCCGATCGCTGCCAACGGATTATGGCGCGCGTTTCCGGCAACATGACGACTGAAGCTGCTGGCAGATGTCGACACTGCGGATATCTTATCCGTAGATCGCCTGAATTTCGAGACAACGCAGCTTGCTGCTTACGCTGCTTTCGGCATTTCGATCGGCTCGCGTCGCGTGTATGGCGGACGCACGATCAGCGGGATCGCCGCGCTGCACAGCATCACCACGCCAATCACTGTCAGCGCCTGCGCGTAGCGTCCTGTACTTTGGCGGATGTTGGCAATCAGCATCGGGCCGAAGACACCGGCGAATCCCCATGCGGTGAGCATCAGTCCGTAAATCGAGCCGACGTTTTCCGCGCCGAAATAGTCGGCGGCGAAGGCAGGCATCGTGCCAAATCCTCCTCCATAGCAAAGCAGCACGACGAAGCACAACACGGTAAAACCCGAGAAGCTCGAGACTCGCGGCAGCGTGAGGAATACGATTGCCTGAATCACAAACATCGACAGGAAAACCCAACGGCGTCCAATCAGATCGGAGAACCATGCCCAGAGAAATCTTCCGCTGCCATTTGCGATCGAGATGATGCCGACAAGGCCCGCTGCAACAGCAGCGCTGACTCCGGTGATTTCCTGGGCCATCGGAGCAGCTTGCGAGATGATCGAGATTCCCGCGGAGGTGTTCAGGAACAGCAGCGCCCACAATGCATACCACTGCCAAGCTCGCATCGCTTCGGGCAGCGTGTAGGTTTTTGTGGACCGTTGCTTTTGCTGCGTGAGGCTGGGAGTCCATCCGGCAGGACGGTAGTTTGGCGGCGGATCTTTCATAAAGAGCGCCGGAATCGTGACTGCGATGAAGTATGCGATTCCGAGGATCGCAAACGTGCGCAAGACTCCGACGCTGATGATCAGCCGGCTCGCAATGGGTGCTGTAATGAGCGCTCCTGCACCAAATCCGGCGACCGCGATGCCGGTAATCATCCCTCTGCGATCCGGGAACCATTTCACCAAGGTTGCAACCGGCACAATGTAGCCGAGTCCAATCCCGATTCCTCCAAGCAGGCCGTAGGAAAAATACAACCAGTACAAATGATGAGCGGAGAAGCTGGCGAGAAAAACGCCCGCGCCATAAAAGATTCCTGCTGCGATCGCGACATTTCGCGGACCGGAGCGGCGCATCCACAAGCCTCCAACAAACGAAGCAAAGCCCAACGTAAAGATGGCGATCGTGAACGCCAACGTGACTTGCGAAATCGTCCAACCGAAAGCTTTGGTGAGCGGGATACGGAACACACTCCAGGCATAGACGGCGCCGAGAGCGATCTGAATAATGACTCCAGCAACTGCGATGGACCAGCGATTCGTTTCGGAAGATGAGCTTGGCATTGGAGTGAGATTCGGGTCCTTCGTCCCGTGTTGCAGACGACCGAAATGCAGCTTGAGTTTATGGTCCGCTAAGTGCAGCGAGTCCCAATTCGGGAGCGGGTTACTTTTTTAGTTAAGGGTACCCCTCCCCTGGGGGTCTAATTGAATCATGAAGTTAGGGGAAAATTGCAGAAAAATCCAAGGGCGAGAATAAGTTACGGGCAAAATCTTCCATTTAAAGCACTTAGCTAG